>Ga0157364_1000012_pt1 | contig 52969 bp, 23 predicted proteins | sample AttsexASBM2_FD_111476 | JGI IMG/M metagenome (GOLD analysis project Ga0157364, IMG submission 111476) | Fungus gardens microbial communities from leaf cutter ant in Ribeirão Preto, State of São Paulo, Brazil - Atta sexdens ASBM2 | ecosystem: Host-associated > Fungi > Mycelium > Unclassified ...
TGACATATATAATAGACATATATAATAGAAGTGTAAAAAAAATGAGATCCCATTCACTTTCTTATAGAATTAGGAAAGGAATTAAAAAGCCATTGAGAGCTTTTTAATTGTGCTCACACAATTATTAGTGTGCAAAATTTATTGTTTATAAATTATATGCAACGTTTTGATCAATTCTTTCTGGTCTTCCTTTATCAAAGTGATAAAATAATCAAATATGGAATAGCATTCAAGAAAATGTAAAATTACAAATTGTAGAGATTCTCGTATATGAAACTTGCTGAATTGTCTCGTTTCGAATTAAAATTAAATAGAATTGTAAGATGGTCATCCTGTTATCACAGAATCCAATGAGGTATTATTTAACAATGGTCAAGTGACTAAATACATTTATACGGATACTCTTAATGAGGTTTATTAATAACTAGTAGTTGTAAAACGTCAATTCCCCCTAGTGATTCCTCTGAAGAATATGGAATAACTGTTATTAGTCAATTTTTAACTACAGATGTTATTAAATCCGATTAAGGATCCATACAAACTTAGAAATTAATGTGAAACGCCAGTCAAGTTAAATTCACAAATTCTAATTTCTTTGATTCTCATTATAATAATCATCGTGGCTCGAAAAATCCTGTTGCTTTCTGTGTAATCTTATTATTATTTGTTACTTTAAGCGCTCTGAAAACGTTTTTAATAATAATTTCATAACAATTTGTGTACTGATGAGTTTACATGATGTGCAAATGCACATCACGTGAACACATGATACGATCTTTTGATACATGCGTAAAATGCGTATAACGAAATTAGAGATTACTTTTTCAAACGAATTGAGGTATAGTCACAAGCCACATAGAAGGAATAAGGAATTAAGAATAAATAATAAAAATTTCAATTTATCAGATATCGGAATAAAATACGCTTTCTGATAGATTGGAATCATTATTCCTTATTCTTAATTCCTTATTTTTTCAATTGTAACCGCACTATAGTCTAATAGCGTTTTCTCTTGGGATACACTGAGTGTAACTTCGCACTACACCAGTTGCGTGTAAGTGTTGCATCGGTTCTGCACTACACAAGTGCACTACACCATGTTATATTACAGTTATATTGTTGAGTAGAAAATTACAACTAACAGATACGTTACATGTACTATAACTATGTACTATAACTTGTGTTCACTAGGAAGGTTTAAAATTATTTCAAAAATCGACTACTATCGACTGTTTAATTATTTTTTATAAGGCCGCGAATGATTATGACTTTTTTTAATTTTTAAAGATGTCAATTACATTCTAAAATAAGAAAATCCATTGAGAGTCATTTTCAATAATCGACATCCTAATGTAATAAAAGGTAAAGTCACGATTTTGTCCATAGTGTATACCATGATGTACACTACTTCATGTTTAATTTTGCTGTCGATTTGACCATTTTCAAATTTTTAATGTCACACTGACTCTATACCGTCTCTTTGAGATCATGTAGCAAAATCCCATTTCGTGCATAAAACTTTTGCACTACACTATAGCCACGGAAACACGTTACACTGAATGAGTTCGCCTACCAGCCAAGGAAACACGCTACTGTCTGAGGACAACTGTCTGAGTGTTGTCCTGGTGGACGATATTGCAGCCAAGAGAAAATGATATAATATATATAGAAGTCTATGGATAAAATCATGATACTGTTTGTCTTTTATTACATTAGGATGTCGATATTATTGATTTGGAAATGACTCTCAATAGATTTTCTTATTTTAGAATGTTGTAATTAACATCCTTAAAAATAAAAAAAGTTCATAATCGTTCGCGTTATAAAAACAATTAAACTAGTCAATTTTTGAAATTTTAAATCTTCTTAGTGAACACAAGTTACATGTAACGTACCTGTTAGTTGTAATTTCCTACTCAACAATATAACTGTAATATAACACACATGTTATATTACAGTTATATTGTTGAATGGGAATCTCCATAAATATACTCTTGAATTTCTGACGTTCTCTATTTATTGTGAATATATTTTTCAATAATCTATATTATATATTTATATGACAGATATATTATATCTAGATAGATACATTATATCTAGTATATATTTAATTAATAATATAGTTTTAATTTATCGTCATGATGTATTATAAATTATGCTATCTATGTAAAATTTGTTTTTTCTTCTAACTCTAATAGAAAATAAGTTTGTTTACATCTCTATATATTATGATATTGCTTAAGTCGTAAAATCCTTCACATTAGTGAATAAGTACGTCGTTTAATTTCATATGCATAATTTTATAAACTTATCTAATGATGAAGAATGTATCCAGTTGCTAAAACTGGGCGAATCGACTCGTATAGACGGGTTATATGATAAAAATGATGAGGGTCTAGAAAGTGACGGACCATAAAATGATACAGAGTTTCTTAAGTCTCTCAAGGATAGCAGGCATATGCGTATCAAGTGGCATAAATGCCGGTTTCAAATCTATTTACGCAATTTTATTACCGTGCATGTATAATGCACCCCATCAGTATAAATAAAGGAACAAGTTATTACGTAGACTCCAGCAAGTCGCATTACCGATGAGAGAATTGCATAATATGCTGAATGAAAAATAAGTATGTTCTAGCAGTTCATAAATTTGATGAACATTCCACGAACGCTAATTAGCATGACATATATGCCACAGATAAATATTTATATAGTAATATTTAAATTTTGAAATATATAAATTATATATAATAATGAATTTTAATTTCACGAAGACTAATTAGCACGATACACCATACACGAATATTTACAATATATGAATTTTTAAATATGTAAATTTTAGGAACGAATTTTAATTTCCATGTTTATCTTAAATAAGTAGATTTCATAATCATAAAGAAAGTAAAACGTAATACGAATAAAGCTTACACAATCAAAATAATATATTAGATTTCATTGTTTGTTAAGAACTTTTTCATTATCTCCTTTTTAACATTTATTCTTTTTTTTTATAACTTATATCTTTCATACCTGAAATATTTCTATGTTTTGTCTGGCATTCTATTAAAGTTTATTAAAAAGTAAATGTTATTACGCAGACTTTTCAATAAGTTTTATTACCAACGAGAGATCTGTATGATATGAATAAAAAAAATAAGTATGTTTTAACAGCATACAAATTTAGTGAAAATTTCACGAATGCTAATTAGCACAACATATCATAAATGAATATCTATAATATAATTTTTTAAGTATATAAATCTCTTCTAATTAGGGGAGTATATATCTTTATGCTTTATTTTTTCGAACTGATATAAAATTTACTAAAAATTAAATGAAAAGAATTACTTCATTCGATTTCACTTTATACTTTATAATACTCCGAGTTCTGTATGATATAAATGAAGAATGGTATACAATTTCTATATTTCTTGCACAATAATCTCCACATTATTCCTGATAAATGAAAGGTGGAATTCCCTAATTGTCTGGGGAAACAAATCTCGCGCCCATAGCTTCGATCATTATGTCAGTCTCGAAAAAAAAACCGTGACACGAGATTTTACCGACAAAAGGCCAGCGATTCCGCGCGAGCGAGTTTGCTGTTTCTTCGGCGAGGCGTATGACGCTTCCTCCGATACTTCGGGTCGACGATGTTCTCGCGCAGGTCGATAGTGCACCTGTACACGTCGACCAAGAGATAAATTCGAACGACTTGATCAGGGCGAAAGGGCCTTCTTGCTTCGATTCAAGTAGTATTATTTTTGTATGTATTATTTTTAATCCTTAGTAGGTACGCATGAGAGTGTTAGATTATTCGTATCTTATACTATTAAATATCAAAGTTAAATATCGAATAACCCTTTCTTAACTTAAAATAATATTTTGTTATTTTTAACTTCCAAAATGTATATCAAAATGTAAATAAATTCATTTCTGTAATTAATTTTAAAGTAAACAATGTTTATCTAACGTATGTGCATTCTCTAAAACTTTTAGAGCGAACCTTACGCTTTTTCAAGACTGACTCAATTTTTATACTTTTTAGAATGAGGTTCCACTTCAAAGAGTAGTTTAAAGTAATAAATTAGATTTGAGTCAAATTTACAATACATTTTTTTGAGTTATATCGTTTAATTACATTATTTTAATTAAATTAACACCGTATTAAATAATGGCGACTAATAGAAATGATTAAAAATATAATTTAGCTTTATCTGAATTTAACAGTATACGCATTTTTTTTTCCTTTGAAATACTAGGAGCACTAAATAAATAGTTATTATATTTATATATAATTTTTTAAATATATAATCTTACAAATACTTCTTAAAGGCATTAAAACTATAGATAAGAATTACTTAATAATTTCTGCGTACTTGCAAAGTGATGAAAATTAATCGAAGGATCATTTTGGCTCTAATTTGTACTTTATTTATCTAACACTATTTTGTTTTCACTTAATCTCACTATTGTCATTGATCGAATAGAACTCGTTTTGAAGATCGAGTACCAATAAAAAAGAACAAGAAGAAGTCAGCTGAGAGATATACCGTTGCGACCGGATCGGACACACAGGTCGGTGGCAACGTCAGCCACTGGGTCCGAAACACGTCTCTCCGTCACGCTAAATCAAGTAAGATTTTTTTATTCCATAAAAAACACGTTTCTTCGCTGGAAAATTCGACGCAACTCTTTCCAGTTTTCAAAGCGAAAAACATCGGTGACTCACGTTCAATCGATTGCTTTATCTGAGATTTTTATTGTCACACGTGCAACATGCGGCAGTCACGTTCTGGGTGTTATATCATTGCTAATCGATAACTTAATTTCTCCGCAGAAAAACGAGTTAAATAAGCCATAAAAAGTATTGAATATCGACACTTAGGAAATGCGTCATAAGTCGTGTAAAAGTATTGAAGTGATATTTGATTGCAAGAGTTCTGAAGAAATTACAAAAAGAAATAATGTTTGATTTCGAATTCTCGATAAAAAAAGATGACTCTCAAGATATATGTAGAAATAAAATATTGGATGCGTATCGCGTATCCTTGAATAGATGCGGGATATATTTAGCTTACTTCTAATTATTTTACGAGGATCTTGTCAATGTTGATAATTAAATCAAGAAGAAACGTGAATCAATCGATGTTCCACATTGTTTCTTATTCGAATGACCTGATATTTCTAAAAAGAAGCTGCAAGTGCTTAAATATAACATATATGATCTGATTACCTCAATAATTCTAACGATTACTCTGATAATTCCAATAAGCGATATAAATTTATTTTGTCTCTAATGATTTGTATTGTAGAGTAATTATGAAAAATCATGTCTTCCATCTTCGTACTTTTTTAAAAACTTTCAAAATTTAAGTTCAAATGTCTCTAAATGAGAATAATCAGCAACAGGACGAATGGAATCAGTTGATGCAATTAATTCTGCTTCTTAGAAGCTAAGCCAACTCTTTTTGTAAACTCAACTTAACAGTAGAGAGCAAAATGTTAGGGATATGTGATTATAATTGCATGTCAAATAATTATGCAATATAATCATTTGTCAATTTCGTTTATGACATTTTTATTATTCTGACACTTATTAATAATTTGTTAATTATACATCTATATTTTATTGCTTTGTGCTATCCTGAAGATGACCTGATCTTGGCCAAAACGCGTCTACGTTTTATTATTTTATATTATTAACATAAATATTTAAAATACAAGACTTGCGCGAGAAAAATCCTGCAACACTATATATTTTTTTTATATAGAACTCTAAAAATATAATTATTATTACTAACATTATAACAGTAATAACTGCAAAAATGAAGCTCATAACCACAATTATTTTATCATGCAATCACAGTCATAAATACCTTCTCTCTCAGACCCAGTTTTTAATTTTTTCTGGTTGACTTGTGGTTAGACTTAACTTGATGTTTTACTCAATGGGCTTCATCTATGTTACAGATGAAGCCCATTGAGTGAAACATCAGCTTAACCACAAGTTAATCAGATAATGAAAAATTGGGTCTCAGTGTGATTGATTTACAATCTTCTCGCAGAGTCGATTTCGCGAAAAAATGATGAAAACATTGACGAGAAAATTGTAACGAGAAGATTGATTTGTCTTCCTAAAGACTCTTCTTTGGCATGATTGTTCGCACATACCTCGCTCGCTTGCTCGCAAGGGAAAGGCACTTTGGCGGAGAATTCCTTCGGGAGATCCTCGATGCTCGCGGCTGTACTCCCAGAATCATCGTCCACACATACGGAGCCAGGGATGACGCTTTCCTCACTGTTGCCATCCTTCGACCGCTGCTCATGTTTCGAGAGCAGTTCGCGCTGCTTCTGGAAGAACTCAGGTTCGCTGAAGCACTTCTCGAGGCTGACGGCGCGCTGGAGGGTCGTCGGCGAGCTCGGGGTCGAACGTGAGAACTCGAGCTCGTCTCGCAGCAGGTTTTCTGCACTCTTGTTGCATATTCGCGGTGGGTCCTGGTCCCGGAACGTCCTGCGTTGGCTCTTCGATACCTCGCACATCGCGCGCTAACCAGAGAATGCCCTTCGTCGGGAGAAAACCGTGCAGCGCACGTCCAGCGACATTTCACGCATACATTTCGCAGACGAACGACTGAAAGAACTTCCGATAATTATTTACGGATCAACGAGGAAGTGAATGTGAAAGGATACTTTAAAGATTTTAAAATAGATTTTAAAACAACGTTATCAAGATACATCTACTGCGCGATTGCCATATGGAAGAACGATTTTGCTGAAATATATCTAAAAGTTCAGTCTAATCTGAAAATAATTTCATTGAACTATCACAATAATTACGTAAGAATCTCAAGCATGATGAGTAATGGCCGCGTTCAGCAGAGAAAGCAGCTTTCCAACTGTTATGAAATTCTTTAACACGATTGATTTATACATTTAGATTTAGTGAGGAACTAAGAGCAGGACAAATCATGTTAAAGAATTTTACAACAATTGTAAAGCTACTTTCTCTACTAAACATAGCTAATAAAAAATGTTTTGACATTCTAGCAATCAATTTGAGCGTCTTACGTAACTCCATAGAGCAGAAATGTTTAATTATATCATAAGGACAATTTAAAGATATAATGTCTATATAAGATACCGTATGATTAAATATTCAAGATATTTTTGCTATGTATAAGAATTATCTTAATAACTAACAAAATTATTTTTAAATCTCTATAAGTAATAAAATTTTTAGATACTTTCGCAAAATCATTCCTTTCACACGAGCGTCTTTCAATTCGATTTTACTTTATATATAAGATACAACATTGGCTTATCTTCGAAAACGAAACGGCTTGCGTATCGGTGAATCGTCCGACCACGTCCGGTGAATAAATCAAGCTATATATCGAGAGCTAAATATATCTCAGGGTGAGAATAACCACTCGATATCTTTTTGATCGCACTTGTTTGCGGCGTGAGAATTTTTGACATTTCCAACAGAAGGAACGCGAAACTGTGCCAAGCAATTCGTTTACCACACAGGATTGGATAGAGCGGACGCATAGAATTCATTAAGGTGGATTGATGATCATAAGTCACTCTTACCTGTTCCGTCTAATGAGATCCTTTGCCCGGTTGATCCTTCGCGAGGACGCAGTCACACACTCCGCAGTTTCGCGACGTGACCACGCAGAGACCACCAGACGCGAGACTACCTCTCCGCGAGGGACGACCACCCCGCGTGCGTCATGCGGAAGGACATCTGTTGCCCCGCGACACCCCTCGGTGAACGAGACGTTCACCCCTCTTTCTTCTCCCTTTTCTCTTTCTTCCTTTCGCTTTCTGTGTGTCCTCTTTTCTCTCTCGCACTTACAAGGGATCGTTACGCTCATACTACGCACGCGTAATGTACAGGGTGGCGCGTGGAAAAGTGGTCTGGCGCCAATGTCGATGAAACTTGCTACGAAAAAAAAAAATGGTTGAGTAATTTTTTCCTTACAAGACTAGTAAAAATATTCTGGACTATTTTTGATGAATTTATTTGATAAAATTTATTTATCTCTAAAAGTAAAAATATCGGAGGGGTAAGATAGTACACTATAATTACTGTAAATTCAATCAATCTTACAGTAAAATAAATCATATTATTCTCAAAACTGTAACTTTCAAAATTATGAAATGTAAAAAATATTTTACGTCTTACAGTGACTATAAGACGATTGCTCAATTTTTTTTACCAATTAATAAAATAAATTTTACACTGTGCACTTATCTCTATATGAGCCTGTCAATTCCATAAAATTTATTAGAATTTTGATACATATTACTTTGCTTCACTATGTTCATGAGAATTTTAAAAATTTTAATAATAAATTTAATTAAAGTTTTAATATTCTGGAAATATGCGATTCTAATCTCAGAAAAATTGACCTAAGTTTTTTTTAAATTCTGATACTACTGAAAAAAATGTAAATAACGATATATTTATTGTATAATAATATTTATATAATATTTTTCATTAAAAAATTTTTTTTCTTATTTATTTTCTTAATTTAAAAAATCTTCTCTGAAAAAAAGATTAAGAAATTAAAATAAGGGGAAACAATTTTACGAATTGTGATTTTACGTTAGTCAGTCTATTTCTAATTGTTTAATTATTTAATGTTTAATTAATTGTTAATTATATATATATATATATATATAAATTCTGAAATACGTAAGATTACTTATTCAATAATTTCCAAAAAACATAAAAACATAAATTCTGAAAATATTTTTTAAAAATAATCTTAAAATATAACAGATTTTTGAAAGTATCATATAAAATTCTAATATCATACGATATTTAGAATTTTTTTACGTCAAAAATTATTTTTATTTTATTTATTTACAATTATTGATTTACAACATTTAAAATGCAAGCATCCTTGCATAAGAGGGACCCTTCCGAGACTCGTTTACATCACTGCTTATTCATGTAGTATCTCTCTCTTTCTCTCATATTCCTTCCTTGTCCTTCGCCCTTTATCTATTCTAGTACCAACCCCTTTATTATTATCATCTTCTCTTTCTCTCTAATTATCCCGCTATCCTCTTGCCTCTCTCTTTTCGAGTTTCGCTCTTCGCCCTTTCATCCCCTTATCGCCCTAATTCACACTCCCTTCTTCGTCGTGGTTTTTTCCTTTTCGTTTCGTTACGCTTTCCCTTCCTTCTCAACACGATTTACCCCCACAGACAAAAAAAAATTCGTGGGGTTCGTCGTGAATTATACCGACAGGGAGATGCATAGGCGAGACGACGACGCTGGCGGCGTCGCGATGCCGCCTAAAATGCTCATGCGTCAATCGATCCGCGACTTTCGCCGAAGAAAAAAATTCTTTGGCGTGTCTCGACATCTTTATCAATCGTCAAAAGTTTATTCTCCATCCTTGTCGATCTCGTATTCTTTGAAACCGTAGAAACAGTTCAATGCTCATTTCGCGAATAATGAATCATGACTGATTATTTCCTCTTCTTTCTGCGCATTGATTTTGAAAATGATGTCGCGAATTGTCTGCCATCTTTTTCGATTAATTAAAAATTCTATTTATGAGATAAATAAAATTTTCGTAATTATAAAATAAAAAATACAAATATTATATTTGTAAAAAGAAATAATTACTTTTATTAGACATTTATCTTTTATATAGGCTTCAAAAATCTCTCACGTCTGATTTCTCATTTTTTTTTTGCAATTCACGCAACGAATGATACAAAATATATATTCCGATTTCAAAGAGAGCAGTGTAAGAAAGAATAACTGTATTGCTCGAAAAAAATTTTATCTTTCTTTGAATAATTAAATGTAATAACGTTTGTTGCAGAATAAAAACAGAGCTTCGCATCATTGACAACCTTCATACGACATCTAGATTATCCAGAGAACCAACACATTACTACTAGTATACATTATCGATCTGAGTTCAGCGCCATTAAAGTAAGAAGAAAGAAAAGAAACATGTTTATTTAGATATATTGGAGAAATTGTGTTACCTAAAGACATAAACTTTAAATTTTCCAAACATTAACACAGTTTAAGTTTGACTGCTTGCTTAGTTAGTTAGTTAGTTTTCAATCGTTTAAAATTAAATTTAATTAAGCGCATGTTCAGTTTTTTTTTCAATTATCATCCGAAAATTCAGTTTTGTATAGAAATCTTTGTAAGTATTATCTATATTTTGTCAATTATATAATATATTATCTTAATTGCTTAATCCTCTGGAACTGGCGATAGATCTATATTTATATATAAATATTTATATATAAATCTCTTAGTAAAAAGTCAAACAATTGAATTTTCTTTGTTATATCCTCGGTAATCACCTTTCGACTAGTATTCCACCGGAGATCGGTTTTCCTCGGCCGAAGATTCTACTATCTCACCGGAGATTGATAACTAGTACCGAAATTGCCGAAATTGAAATTGTCTTGTAGTGCTTCAAAAAAAGTCATCAGATTTGGCTCTCCTCTTTGTCGGAGATTACAACAGCCTTGTCGTTTGCCATTATTGAAATTTATTTTGGTTTTTAATGTATTCTCTAAAAAAAAGACGTTATCAGATTTGACCCCTTTCTTTGGAAATATTTTTTTAAAAACTGAAGAAAACACGCACACTTAAAAAAAGGTAAAGAAAAAGATCATCAAAATTTTAAACAATTAACCTTAGATTTAATCAAAAAGCCGAAATCTCTGGCTAAAAATCGGAGAAGTGATAACCGAGGTTAATCTGAAAATTCGAATTTTGTCTTATTTTAATATATAATTAATATTCTTTTGTATACAAGTTATATCATTTTGATTTCTTGAAACTGAATAGTGCCATTTAATTAATATATTATAAATTAAATAGGTCTTACAAATCCAGCGTTAATAACTGTTAGAGATTTTAGTCTTAGCTCCAGAGAGTTAAGTATTTTTAAAAATATTCAAAAAAGCACGCTACGAAACTACGTTTAGTTATTATTCAATATATATTTATATAAAATTTTATCTCAAATCACAAAATCAAAGTGATCTTGCGACTTCTATTTTAAAGCCGGCGGCACACGATGTTTTTTTTTGTTAGATTGCTAGCTGGATTAGATTCTTATTATTGTATTGGCAATACTGATACTTTCAGTACCACAGCCAATATGGTGACAAGATCCTGATCTAGCTAGCAATCTAGCAAGCATTGTGTGTTCCCGACTTTACATTATCACAATCCTTAGGTATGTCAATATAATTCTTTATTTTTTTCTTTAGATTAGTATAATAAAAGACATGGATGAAGATATTAATTTATTACAAACTTGGTTTAACAAAATAATAGATATGTCTTCAAATAGAAAAAGATCTAAAGTCGTCGAAATGTGCGATAAATGGGACTACGTACCTGCGCTTAAAAAAATAAAAGTTAAGAAGAAAACGAAAGAATATGTCGGACTAACACTGAGGTTCGAAGCAGCAGTAAACGATATTCTAGCTGGAGCAGAAAAGAAATTAATCGCTAAGAATTATGAACTTGATTTCAAGACACTGTGTAAGGAAGTACACCGCTTCAAAAATTCTGAGGCGAAGATGTACGAGTACAATGGAAGCGGAAGAATTTTCTCGTTTAAAGAGGAATTACTATTATTGAAGATCTTGGCCGCAATTCCGCAAGCCCATTGCATATGTCAGACCTGCACGTTAGAACGACTGCCATATATAGCTTATCATATGGCTGGAAAGAAAAATAAGATATACCCGCATGAGTGGGACGTAAATCAGCGAGCGGCAAAAGGATGGTTGAAAAATTTTGAAATGGAATACGATTATGAGATCTTGAATTCATTCCCGGCTGTATGCAAGCTGACACAAAATAATCCGAGAAAAGTAAATAAAAAAAATAAGAAACAAAAGATATAGAAAGATATTGTCTATCATAAATTCGCAAAGTTAATGGATCATGTAGACAAACTCTAAGTAAACACCAACTAAAAATTAACATAATATCAATGTTATAATTTCATACTAAACGATGTAAATGTTATGTAACATATATGTTATAGTCTAAATTTCTTGAAGTGAAATCTCACTCATTAAGATGAAAATACAACCACTTTCAAAAAAGAGTAAAATATTTCACTCCTTGTGATAACAATTTTTGCTCTTTTTCAAGAAGTGAAATATTTTCACTCTCTTAGAGTATATATTGCATTTTATATTGTTAATACTGTACGCTTTTCATTTGGTGACACAAGTTGATACTGAAGAACGCCAAGTGTGAAATTGTAATGTTGATGTTAATAATTATAGTGTTTACTGAGGTAATATTAATTTCTAAAAACTGATTTGCTTGTGAACTTAAAAAATGATTAATCAAATGAAAAAGGATAGGCAACCATCATTCTTAATCTTAAGTTTTTCTATATGTCATAATCTTAAGGCTAATCATCAAAATTAATCTGAGAATTTTCACCACACAAAAGTTACATTTTATATATTATCTAATATTATATTATCTAATATGACATCATAAGCAAAATTTTCTACCTACAATATATAATTCCTGAGTGTATATTTGTCATTGTAATAAAATGAAAGTCTGATAACTTTATTGTTTATTATTACAGCTCTATCTGAAAAAACTCCTCTCAAAATGAACTTACGAATAGGAACAATGTCCATTCTTTCCGAATTATTGTCCAATTTACTATAAACTGATTTTGTAATAACCGAAATTTATACTCCTCTTTGACTTGACAATCTTTTAAAGTCACTAGATTAACAAAGTACCGCGAATTGCCACCATTTTGGCTCCATGACATGCGGACTTTGTTATCTAGTGACTTTTACAATCTTTAAATGGTGCGCCATCTTACGATGTTATCGATGAATTGAAAATGATCTGCTGATCTCTTGATGGAATTTCTGGCGTCATCTTTCGACGCCTTTAGCGAACTGTATTCTGTAATCACTGAATTATCAGCACCTTTTGAGAACTTTGTCGCGATAACCGGTAGACCTTTTAGTTTCACTGCCGAACTTTTTTCCCTTTTTATTCCTCTATTTATTGTCGGAATTCGAGGTGTATTTCTGTATTTTGAAAGTATGATGCTGCAAGCCAGCTTTAGGAACCTGGTGACCACATCGATCAGGGTAAGTCATGCGTGAATGGATGATTTCGTGCAGAATATATTTCGTGATATCGCTTTCGTAACATTTTGTAGGCATGCACCGTTAGTATGGTCCTCGTTCTTTTTTATTAGAATTGATGAATTTATGCCTGCACAGATAGCTAAACCTATTTGTTAGATTTTCAAAACTCACTGAAAAACTCTCAGAGTTTTTGTATTGTGTGCAAAAGTGACTTCAGATTGGTTATGTCATTTTTTTCTCTGCGCTAGTATATCACCAAATCTGTTTTTTTCAGTTTCTATGTTATCTTCTGCACTCAAAAGAATGAAAATAAAGATTTAGCTGAATAATAACAGAATGTGATAAACAGAATGATGATAATAGAATGACAAAAATTTTTAAAAACTAAATTTTATTTATATCATATATATATGTGAATACATAAAGAAAATTATATTGACAATTATATATTTTTGTTATTTTTGTTATTTTGTTATAATTATATATATATATATATATATATATATATATATATATATATATATATATTTTTTTTTTGGGGGTATAAAGAACTTGTTGCAACAGTGAGCTAATCTACATTTGTAAAATGGAATCAACTCCAATAAAAATAAAATATTTGTATTTTTCCATTACTTTAACTTTGGAATTTATTCACTTCATTTTTACAAAAATTAGCCCACTATTTCAGTAATCCTTTATATATGTTAAATATATTTTTTTTACATATATATATTTTTTAATTTTTTAATTATTAATTTTTTTACCAAGTATGCTCATTGGTCATCAATTGCTATAGTATTATTTCCGTTTGTTATCAGCCAACATGCATAAAGCGTGTTCTACCAGGTATGACGGCCATCCAACAGCGTAGGTATGCCAGTACATTGGATACAGATATAGTGGTAATTGGGGCTGGTCCCGGTGGATATGTAGCAGCGATTAAAGCTGCACAATTGGGCATGAAGACTGTGTGTGTGGAGAAAGGCCCAACTCTGGGAGGCACATGTCTTAATGTTGGATGCATTCCATCAAAGTCACTTTTAAACAATTCGCATTATTACAACCTAGCATATACTGGGGATTTAGCAAACCGTGGAATTATTAGTGAGTAAATTCTGAGTTAGATTCATTTTTACCAATGTAAATTAAGTTTAACTTTGGTTTCATCTTAATCTAATCATGATTTACTTTTTAGTTATATCTTAATTTATTCTTTTTCTAATTTTTAGAATTAGAAGAACATAAAAAGTAAATTAAACCGAGATTAAAATTAATCTACATTAGAAGAAATAAACATTAAACAAATCATTTATGAAAAATCAAATGATAATGGATTATTCTTTGCAGTGTCAAATGTTCGATTGGACCTCAACAAACTTATGGAACAGAAAACAAACGTAGTCAAATCTTTAACCAGTGGTATAGTGGGTTTGTTTAAAAAGAACAAAATCGAGTGGGTTAAAGGTCATGGAAAAATCACAGGCAAGAACCAGGTCACTGTCCTAAAACCTGATGGATCAGTGGAATCGACTATCAACGCAAAGAATATTCTGATAGCGACCGGAAGCGAAGTTACACCTTTCGCCGGCATTGAAATCGACGAGAAACAGATTGTGTCCTCAACGGGTGCACTCTCACTCAATGAAGTTCCCAAGAGGCTTATTGTTATAGGAGCTGGTGTCATAGGATTGGAATTAGGCTCAGTTTGGCAGAGGTAAAGCGCTAAATTTACAATAAAAATATCCTTTAATATAGAAAAAGATGATTATTCATTCTCGCTAAAATTATTATTTCTACAGACTGGGTTCCGATGTAACGGCCGTTGAATTCATGCCGTCGATCGGTGGTATGAGTATCGACGGGGAAGTTAGTAAAACCTTGCAGAAGGTACTTGCGAAACAAGGATTGAAATTTAAACTGGGAACGAAAGTCACGGCTGCTAACAGGCGTGATAATGAGATCTTGGTTTCCGTCGAGAATGCGAAAGACTCCAGCAAAAAGGAGAACTTAGCGTGCGATGTGTTGCTAGTATGTATCGGCAGAAGGCCGTACACACAAAACTTAGGTTTAGAGGATATGGGCATCGAGAGAGACGAGAAAGGAAGGATTCCCGTGAATAACCGATTCCAGACGGTAGTGCCTAGGTAAATTACAAAATTTAAATTAGAAATTAAATGTCATTTTGAAATTTTAATTTCCTCCGATATACATATACCTACAACGAAATATCTTATTGACTCCAAATAACTGTTTCCATAATTAAAATTCGCAGTATTTATGCTATTGGTGACTGCATTCATGGACCAATGTTGGCTCACAAGGCTGAGGACGAAGGTATAATTACAGTGGAAGGTATTACCGGAGGTAATTTTCATTTTAATTTGCATTTTAAATATTATGTATTAGCTCATCTTATTTTAAGCTAAAGATAAAGAAAAATTAAAAAATAAAATGAATTTATTCTTCATGTACAATACACGTCAGCAAGCTCTGTACAACATTATTTCTCAATATAATTGTTCAGTTTTATAATAGTTTTTCTGTAACAATCCGTAAGTCATTCAGTCTGCGAAGAAGATTTTTGTCATGAAACCACATCGTTTTCTAAAATCTGGATCAATAAAAATTAAACTTTTCACATTCAGTTTATTGTTCCCTACTTCTAATTTGGATCATTGAAGGAAGTCTTGCGTAACCAGTGACAAATTTCAATTGTCTTAGAGTTTAAGAAGCGACACATACGTGGTTTTATAGTTCTGTTTCACAAACGGAATCAGAAGACTTATGACACAAAATGTGCAAAGTTGGATTAGTTAAATGATTGTATTGAGAAGTAATGGTGTATATATTTTGCTATATGAAAAGAATAAATAAATTCGCTTTATTTTTTAATTTCCCCTCAATATACAAATATGAACTTGTTCCCTTTTTTTTCGTTCGATATTAAATGTGGATTATTTCGTAATATATAGGTGCGGTTCACATCGACTACAATTGCGTACCGAACGTCATATACACGCATCCGGAAGTGGGTTGGGTTGGCAAGACGGAAGAAGATCTAAAGAAGGAAGGCATTATTAATTATAAGGTCGGTAAGTTCCCGTTTATAGCGAATTCCCGAGCGAAAACAAATCTCGAGACGGACGGCTTCGTCAAGGTACTCGCAGATAGAAGCACAGACAAGATCCTGGGCGTACACATGATCGGACCGACCGTGGGAGAGATTATCAACGAAGCGGTTCTTGCGATGGAGTATGGCGCCAGTTCGGAAGACGTTGCCCGCACATGCCATGCACATCCGGTAAGAATTTAATGTTAATTTTATTTTACATTACAATCTCTTCGCGTTTTGTACATGATATCCTTATACAATTAATCCTCTTGACAACTAAACGTTACATATTTGGAAATTTAATTTTGTGCAAAAAAAATGACTTAAAATAATTCTTAATCTCTTTTAACAAGTTATGTTACTCATTATACTTGACTGTTAATTCTTGCTGAAATTGACTTTAAGGCCGGTATTCGTTCTTATATTATATCCGGTAATCAGATCTTATATTCAAAATCGTTTTAAATAGTTTTAAAAATTCACAAACCAATCAGAGGGCGTCTTAAGACATTATTTAAAACAGTCTTGAAATAAGAACTGACTATGAATACCACCCCCATTACTTGAATTGAGAGGAAATTTAAATAGAATTTATCAGGCGTGATTTATATTTCTTTTCTTTCTTTCAGACGTGCGCTGAGGCGCTCAGAGAAGCTCATCTGGCAGCCTATTTCGGCAAACCCATCAACTTTTAAGATCTTATAGAGGATAAGTGAATTGCACTTGTTAGTTCATATCGTGAATGCGTTCAACATTAAATGTGCCTGTTTTCAAATTTTACTGAAATGAAATAATTTGATCTTTCATGAATAGTATGTTTAAGTTCAATGATGTATGATTTATGCGGTTCTTTTGACTTCACATCGTAGCTTGGATCTAGTCTACGTATCAACGTCATATACATCGTGCGAACCATCGCACGTCGTATAAGAAATTACAATTGTAAATAAAAGTTGGAAGCCATTACGCGGAGATGTAACTTTATCTCTGCTACGTGATTTGTATTTATTACGAATAAATGAAAAAAATGCGGCATTATAATCTTTCGGATTCTTGGAATCCAAAAGGAGATAAAGAGATACAAATGTAAATATAACATAGATAAGAGATAAAGAAAGTGTATGAAATCAAAACGCACAGCAAAAAAATTCCTAAACAAATTTTACAGAAAAGAAAAAATTCTCACGTATTATAGAAGCAAATTATTATTTTTTTTAATTTTATCGAGAGTTGTAAATTTTAATTCAAGTTAATCTTTTATATATTTTCAGAAAAATTATATATTTTATATATTTTCAGAAAAAATATTTATTTATAATTGCAATCGTAAATATATTTTGCATTTTTTATAAAAATATATGAAAAATAACACACGATTCGATTATATCGTTTCAACGTTGTTTTTGCTTTTTTGAAATTTATTTATGTTGCTTGAAATCCCTAAAAATTTTCGCATTTTAAAATATAAATATATATTCAAGCATTAAAGGGAGAGAGAGAACAAAGAGTTAAAAAAGTAATGCTAACAGATGTAAGGCCTATCACGTGACATATAATCAAAGTGAAGAAAACTTTCAATAGTTGCAAAATAAACGTTTTGTTAAACACAGCCATTGCCATATTTTGTGTGCAGCACTGATAAGATGTTATTAAAAACTTGCATTCAGCAGAGAAAAACTAGTGATTCTTCGATTGATTTCTACATTTAGATTCACCAAAGAACTAAAGGTAAGAATCAGTCATATTAAAGAATCGTTGAGCACTCGCTGATTAGTTTTTTCTGCTGAATGTTAGCATTCTTACAGGAGTTGGCATGCCCATCATGTGCCATAATTTATTTACTCGAATTTAATGAGTATCATGAAGTTGAAACTTCTATCTGCTCCTCAGGCAGTATTGCATTCATCGCAATACCTGGTGTAATTGCAGATTCATCAAGATCTGAGATAATAAACAAATTATTAATATATTGTATAATGTGGCACGATAATAAAAAATCATATAATAATAATAATTATACACTTGACTACTGAAGAAGCTAAATACTTGTATACCTTCGCTGATTGATGATTCTAAATTCAATGTGGGTACTGCATCAGATTTTAATTTTCTTTTCTGTGGCGGTGAGTAGCCTAAAAGGGGTCGCATCCATGAAGACTCTTTGTACGCTACTGCATCAAAATGGGCGGAACAGATGCGTCCTACATGTAAAATGTGTTATTTTCATTTTACGAGTCTGTGATGTGTGTGAGCAACATATATTAGTATAAGCAAGGATATATTAGTTTTATACAAAGATACCATTTTTAACGTCAACATTTTCTTTTCCACACGCTTCTTTCCACTTTAACATTAATGCTTTCTCTTTTGGAAAGCGATAAAAATGTACATTTCTGAATTCTTTTTTTCGATGATCATTTTTACATGTTTTTACTTGACAAGTACTCATTTTGGTTTCTCGAGCTGTCACTTCGAAATTGTTAAAGGTTATCGCCGTACAAATGTTTAAATTTGCCGCATTTGGATTGTTCGTTTCTTTATTCTCGCGCGTGTCTATCGTGAAATTGCAAACAGTGCACTCAACACACCATATCCCTTCCACCATAATTAAAACTGATTCAGCTTGAATCCACCCGCTGTCCACCACGCTCCAATCGGTGTCTCGTTCAACTACGCTCGTTTTGTTTGGTCTTGTGAAGTAGATAAATCTTAGCTTCTCAATTGCAGTGAATTAATTTCCTTCGATAAACACCGAAGAGCTCGAACATAGGATTTTATCACTCCTTGAAGTAAGTTAGATAAAGGTTAAATTCCTTTCAGTTATTCTTAGCTTAATCTTCCTAAATCCTGATTCAACTCTACGATAACAGGATTCCGAGGCCAAATTAAAATTTCATTTCGAGAAGAATATGAGGTATGTATTAGTTCTCTTCAACAAATGTATATCTGTTCTTGTAGATACTCATGAATCTTTCATTGCACAGATAACCTCAACATGAGCTACAACAAGAAGGTGGCGTATTTCTATAACCCGGAGGTGGGTAACTTCCACTATGGACCGGGTCATCCTATGAAGCCACACCGGTTGTCCGTGATTCACAGCCTTGTTCTTAATTATGGTCTCCACAGGAAGATGCAAATTTATCGACCATACCGCGCCAGTACCCACGACATGTGTCGCTTCCATTCGGAGGACTACGTGGAGTTCTTGCAGCGGGTCACGCCACAGAATCTACAAGGATATACCAAGTACCTGAGTCACTTCAATGTGGGAGATGATTGTCCTGTGTTCGATGGCCTCTTTGATTTTTGCTCCATGTACACCGGTGCTTCATTAGACGGTGCCACCAAATTGAACAATAATTGCTGCGACATTGCTGTCAACTGGAGCGGCGGTCTGCATCATGCCAAGAAATTCGAAGCATCCGGCTTCTGTTATATTAACGATATCGTAATTGCTATACTGGAATTACTTAAGTACCGCGCCCGGGTGCTGTACATCGACATTGATGTACATCACGGAGATGGCGTGCAGGAAGCTTTCTACTTAACTGATCGTGTCATGACCGTGTCATTTCACAAGTATGGCAATTACTTCTTTCCTGGCACCGGTGACATGTATGAGATTGGTGCTGAGAGCGGCCGTTATTATTCTGTAAATGTGCCATTGAAAGAAGGAATTGATGATACATCATACATTCAAGTTTTCAAGCCTGTCATATCACATGTGATGGAGTTCTTTCAGCCGACAGCGATAGTGCTTCAATGTGGTGCCGATTCTCTTGCAAATGACCGACTCGGCTGCTTCAGTCTCAGCACAAAAGGGCATGGCGAGTGTGTTAAATTTGTGAGGGACTTGAACGTACCGTTACTGACTGTTGGTGGCGGTGGTTACACATTACGAAATGTTGCTAGATGCTGGACATATGAAACGTCTCTACTTGTAGACGAACAAATCAGCAATGAGCTCCCATACACAGAGTACTTGGAGTATTTTGCACCAGACTTCACCCTACATCCCGAGGTTGTAACCAGACAGGACAACGCTAACAGTAAGCAGTATCTTGAAGCAATCACAAGACATGTGTGTGATAATCTCAAAATGATTCAACATTCGCCGAGCGTACAGATGCAGGACGTTCCGTGCGATGCGTTACCACCCGAAGAGGAAAGGCAACCAGAACCAGATCCAGACTCTCGACAAAATCCACAGGACACAGACAAGATTGTCGAACCAGCGAACGAGTATTACGCTGGCGATAAAGACCAAGATAAGATGGATACAAACGATTCGTGATAGAGACAGTATTATAGTTTATGAGGGCGTGCAAATGATTTCTTAATCCTTCCTATAAAGTTCAATATAGATCTAGCAGAATCCAGATTGGGAATTTATTAATTTCATGATTCAACAAACAAAGAAACTGACGAGATTGTATCTTTTCTATGACTGATTCCAAGACAATAGATATTGTGCAATTATTAAATTTTTATTTTCGAAACTATTGATGTATGAAACAAGACGAATTTTAATATAAGGATGTGCGATATGCATATCGATAAAAATCATTTGGAAATCGATCTTTTGATAACAAAGATGATTTTTTTTTTCAAAAAGATCGATTTAAAATAACTTTAAAGACAATTTTCAATATTTTGCAAAAATATCGATTTTTTTACACATTGATATGCATATCAACACACTTATCGCTCATCCCTAATGTAATGTATACTTTTTAAGTATGACACAAAAGTGTAAATATGAAAACTGTACAGACTGATTTGTTTATACTAATGACGAAACAAATATTTTACTCAAATAAATTTTGCAAAGACCTGGAACAAATTTGTAAAATACATTTATATTTTAGATACTCAAGTCGTGTTTATCTGATATTCAGAGAAGGAAAAATTTTTTCATTAAAGAAAACGATATACGATACGATTACTCAGGATACCTGGATCTTAAATATCCATTAGGCAAGTTTATTGTTTTACATCAGACAGCAAATATCTGTATTGTCTACAATGGTACAACAACGACGGTGAGGACAATATTAATAGCGATAATAGTATAATAATAGTAATAGCAATAACGATAACGTCTGTATCTCTGTCTCGGGGCTATTTTGCTATATCACAGAGAACTTAATCTTCGTACGACATAATTGTTCCTTTTAGAGCTCTTCTTTTTTCCTTAATAAGAGTAGAAACGTAAAACGATTCACTCGGGGATAGGGGAGGGGACGAACCTCTCCGCTTGGTAAGAGCACTAAATGCGACTAATTGCAATAAATTAGATCTCTTAAATTAAGGCGCTTTGTTCTGTACATTCGTATTTTGTAAACTCTACAAAAAGTCTCTCGAAAAATAATACACGTACAAAAATATTCGGTACGAGAGGAACGCAAATACTCGATTTCCGATTTATTTTTTGCAAGAACGGTGCAAAAGACTACGATGTAGAGACAATGCGTGTGTACTCTTCGTGAACGCATAACGCCGAGCTTTACCTTTGAGGAACACCACGTGCGGTTATTCGCGTGCGGATTTTCGTCTGCAGAAGGCTACTCGCGAAGTTTACAATGACTTGGCTCCGCTTTCTCATTCAACATACGAAGGATTCTTTGCTTGTGCTCTACAAAGCGCATACGCCACGTATGCATGTGTACATGTACATATATATGCATATATATATAAAAGTTTTCAGTCTCATAGTAACGGCAATTCCATTTGGTGTTTGGTCTTCATCAAATTCTTTGCATATACTCCAGCGGCTCGTACATTCTTCGATTCAAAACTATATACAACGCATAGAGGAGAATACAATTAGATAGGCAGTGCTGATTCAGCGATCCTTGACAAATATTCAGAATCTTTCTTGCAGCATAGCTTCCTTCTTCATCATAAAATTTGCTTGACTAGATGCTATTGTTCTTTCTCGCTCGCCTCACAACGTCGAGCGCATTCAACAGTAGCACATGCCGCTTGATAGAGGCAATACAATGAAACAGTGATCAGTTACGTTTCGAAGTGCTTGTAAATGCTAGTCACGTATGTCATGACTTGCTGCCAATCAGGTCGCTCGAGTTGACACATTTCACCGATGTTCTGGAAAGAATAATTCATATTGCTTTCATAAGAGAGCATATTCGAACTAGAAGAGCATAACAGAACTAGATATATTATTATTAAAATCTTTATTCAATCAAAGTGGATCTTGATACTTAATAATATTTTTATGTAAATTTAAAATTTTTTAATTCCATAAATTGTGCTGATTTGATTGTTAGACTTGTATCTAAACATTTATGTAAAAATATTCTTAAAATTTGCAAAAAAACTTTAATCAAATAAAGTTTTTTCTCTCTTATTTTTTTTTCTCTTATTCACTTATCGATCTACTTATTCACTTATCTACATTTTAACTTATTAATTAAATGTATAATTGTAAAAAGATTGAAATATCATCTTATAAATTATTTTAATGCGTCGTATTACATGTTTATGTATATCTTTATGCGTTCAAGAATAATTTGTCAGTTAACTTACCAAAGTAGTTGGTATGCCAACACTCTCGGCAGCAGAGAAGGCGATCGAGAAGTTTCGCCGCTTTTCGACTGGCGTCAACGTGTCGTACGGTACCTTTCGTGGCAGATAGGAATGCAGAATCGCGCACAACGCTAGGCCATCGTTCCAGGAACTGCTGAAGTTAGTTATATCAATATTACGATAGCCTATTGTTTTATTTTGACACCACTTGAGCAAGGCGTTGCGCTTGGATCCACCATTCTTGACTAAGCCACACAGGGGATCTTTACGCTCCGACAGATCGGTGACACTATTTCGACGTACGAAGTCGATTGCCTTGGCATTCAAAGCGGCTGAATCCAACAGTTCACCCGGACTCAAAACCACAGGCGTTGACTTTGTCTCTGCGCGTCAACAATCAAAGCATACGATTAAGTATCAAGAATCTCCCATTCTAAAATGCATGATTATCTTTATATGATTATCTCTTATCGTACAAACATGTTAAATTTGCAAGATTTTAACTGATAATTACCTGACACTGGTTTCTTTGTAACTGTAGATTGCGTTTTGTTGTTATTTGTCGAATTCGCCGTGCAGATTAAATTGTTGATTTGTTGTTGATCCCTGAGAGGAGCTTTCAAAGACATGATATCTGTAGTTCCAATAGAATTTAGAGACGACGTAGAACTACTACGACTTCCGGGTCCTAAAATCAGTTATTTCCAAAATATATTAATTCGATAAAATTAAATAATATTTTATCTGTTATTTCATATCACAATTTCAAGTGAAGTGTCATAGACAATGTATAACGACAATTATTTATCCCTAAAATTGTATGATTATTTACCGGCTTTAGCTTGTTTCGTAGCATTTTCGATGCTCTCGATCAAACACTTTACAGAAAGCCTAGAGTCCTGACGCGAAATGTTCGCTTTCCTACGAGCAGCGATTTCTTGTTGCACACTCGTCAGTACGGATTGTTGAGTCTCCGTCGGCGTGCTGGCCGGCCTTGTAGGCGGTTGTTGTATCACTTTTTGATTTGCTGAAAGAATTTCCAAGTACTCATTACAGCACTCAGCAAATCGCCGTATACAAATAATTCCTCGAACAAATGATAAGAAAGCAATAAGCCATAAATGTTTGTACATAAAATAAAGCACAGGTAATCGGTAAGTAATATATACTTGGACGATTTCGAAAGTCTCCTTAATTTACGATGAAAGATGGCATGTTCATACAGATTAATTCAGTGAGGACAATACAATTTCATGATAGAAATAATAAGTGAGTATAGCACATAAAGATATCGAGAATTCGAGAAACACAAAGAAAGCTGAGTTAACAGTTAATCAGGAGACAACATGAGCGGCACAATGTAGATGCTAGCAATGCGAAGATACGCCAGTCTCGTATTTTTCGCTTAGAAATCGGGACGGACAATAGATCGAATTTTTGCGATACAAGCGAATTTCCCACATTAAGAGAGCGACTTACGGTCGCAAGATTCGCTCATTTGCTGTCCCGACAGCGTCTGCAATTCCACGTCCTCTATGATCGTCTCAAATTTTTCTCTTAAGGATGACGTCCGTCCCATCGATGGAGGTTGATCCGATTCCAAGCCCGCATTACTTTGCGACATCTTAGGTTTTTCGCTCTTCGTGCGAAGATTATTTTCGGAAAAAGTCGTTTTCTCGATCTGAGAATCATCCTCATTTGCATGTATACTACTTTGCAGGAATTTTATACGATTTAATCGATTTATTTCGCTTAGATTTGAATATTTTGATTCTTGTAACTGTTCAGTACATGCCGAAGATGTGACTTGTTTTTCTTGGTTAATGGAGTATTTTGAGATCAACTCTGAAATCTCTGTTTCTTTCTCTGAAAGATTATTCAAAATTGACCTACCCGATGAAATAACTGGGATTGATGAATAATATTTAGATTTATACTCGATTTCTGAAGGCGTTAACAGCGGATATGATTTCCATCTCATTAGAGGAGCGCTTAATATATCATGAGAACTTTTTATTTTCCCCCATTCATTATTTGTATTCTTCGTTAATTTTATTTCGATATTTTTATCAGATGAGTTTGGTATTTTTGATTCTTCAAGCGTGTCAAGAACTTTTTTATCCTCTGACGTATCATCAAGAGACAAAAATTTTGTCGCAGTTTGGTCATTATTATTGAATGTTTCTCCTTCTATTGTTTCATTTTTTACACAAGATCTTTTTGATAAAAAAGATTCATGATCTTCATATTTCATTCCTTGTAATTTTTTTTCGTTTTCGTGTGTTCTATGATGATTGTCAAGTTCATCTAATGATTCAGCATGATTTTTAATTTGTGATTCTGCGATCGTTTTTGATTTCGAAGTTGTTTCAGTCAAGATAGAGTCAATTATTTTGCAGCTCGATTTTAATTCAGGTCTTTTAAAAAACAGCTTTTGTCTTTGCTCAACTCTATCACTTTCTTTTGATATTACACACACGGAGTCTGAAAGTGACTTTATACTCCTAAGGTCTGGATCTACACGTAGTTTCGTTGAATTGCTCGTTGTTGCTATTGTATTATTTAGAGATGACGGATTTTTTTCGATATTGACTAAAGAAGGCAAACTCGTGCTGACTTGCGGATTACTGTAACTTCTCTGCAATAGCCTTCCCATTTCCGGATCGACCTCGAACTTCAGGTCATTCATCGAGCTCTCCACGCCAGAAAATATATAATCTTTTGGTACGAAGAATCGACTATTGGAAATGTTAATGCCGTACAAGCCTCCATTAGCGTTTTGAATACTACGAATGCTTTTCAATAAGGAACTCTTGGTCACCGCGTTTTTATCGGATGTGTCCGTAACGGTAATGTATAGTTTCGGATAATCTTCCGCGATAATTGGAAATTTATCAGATGAATTATGAGTTTTATCAAATTCAAGGTCGTTCAAATAGAACTTTGACGATTCGTTATTCAAGACTTTTAATTGTCTCGAATTTTCATTCGCTAAATGTTCGACTGCTCCATCCGTAGTGCAATCAATATGCTTGCTGTCGATGCCATTCGTAGAACTGAATTCAATCTTCTCGCCAGAAATTAATTTGTCCTCCAATTTGATAGTTTCCTTGTGTGCTGGCGCGCCCATTGTGATAGCCAGGTTATTATTCGATAAATTGTGTTCGTTTTGATTCGCAGTATTGAGGTCTTCAATCCTCGCTTTATGTGAATCCCAATCGCTCATCGTTGCTTTGAATAAGCTATTTCGTAACGCGTGCTTTCTCGCGTCGTACCGCTTCTTTAGAATCATCCGACCACGCTTTAGCAAAACACTCGCCATTTTTTCTTTATTCCCGTTAGTGACATCGAGTGTTTTGCAACTCGCTACAGTGCTATCTAGTACGCAGTCCGATTAAGGAAAAAAGGAACAATTACAAAATTAATAAAACTCTCACAAAATAGTTATGTGTATATAAAATAAATTAAAAAAAAATTAATATTCGCATTAAAATAATTTCGTTCTATTAAAGAATATCCTTTTTTCCAACTATTACAAAAATCCTTTCGTATGTCTTCTTTTTCATAGAGTATTATGTGTTAGTATATCATCTTATATAATACATTTTTTTATTTTGTTAACATTATGTCTTCATAATCCTGGACGTTCGTATCACAATATACTATCACATAACAGTTTCTGTGTTAAGAGAAGTCCACAATTTCCGCTTGTTTACCTTTGTTAAGTTTATCAAGTTGTGCCTCCAGCGCTCTCAGTTTATCTCTCTGTGCCTTGTTCTCCATGACCACGCGTTCCAACTCGCTTTGAGCTTCGGTCTTGAAGTCGTTGGCAACTCGCACAGTCATCAGCAAATCTGTCTGGAACTGCTCCCACTCCGCGCTCTCCTCCTGTCTCAGCTTACGCTCGTCAGCTAATGCGCGCTCCGACTCATACTGACGCGTTTGCGCCTCGCGCTCCCTGCGTTGTGCTTCGCTCAGCGCGGCTTTCAATTCCCGTTTATCCTCTAGGTGCCGTTGACACTGCGTCTGCAATTCCGCCAGGGAGTCTCGGACGAGCTGCAATTCCGTGCTCACAGACAGCCGTTCATCCTTCAACTGATTCAGTCTGTACTCCAAGTCGTCTATGGCGGATTTCGCGTTATTCCGAGCCACCTAAAATTTTATATACATAAGCTATCTTTTTTATTCATTATTTCCATAAATGAAAAATTTGCTTCTATTTCTCTCACAGTTATAAGAAAAACCAGTCGTCATATTTATTCTACATACAAAATAAGCGTACTTTATATTCTTCCTGAAGCTGCGAATATTGATCTCTCAGTCGATCGTGGTCGCAATGTGAGCGTGCCAATTGTTCCTGCAATGCTGCTGCCTGTGTTTCGAGCGTATCCTTCTCCCTTCTGGCCGCGTCTAATAATTCGTCCGCTTCGCTCTTATTCTCTAGCTGCCTTGATTGCTCCAACTCCTCGATCTTAGCTCGCGCGTTCTCCAACAGAGTCGCTAATCTACTGATTTCTATACTCCGATTCGCGCCTTCCTGCCTGGCTTCCGCCAATTCCATGTCCAACTGTTTTCGTTCGACATTCGCTGCGTCTACCGACGCTTCCAGTAACTCGACACATTTCGTCAGACGCTCAGTCTCTGCTGCACTAGCATCAGAGGTAGCTCTTAGATTCTTCAATTCACTGGTCAATTCTTCCTGCTTTTGAAGTAAAGTCTCTCGTTCTTCTTGCGCACTCTGTAATCATAACAAGTAATCAGTACTTAATAGCTTTGAACTTTTACGCATAAATAAATATAAATTTAATGCACTTACTTTCAAGAGATCTACAAGTTTTTGTTCTCTTTCTGTATTATAACCCTTAGATGCTTCCTGTGGTTGTTCCTCTCTTAAAAGTAATCCTTGTAAGGTGTCAACCTTGGAACGAGAGTCTTCTAGCTTTTCTGTCTGACGGCATAGTGACTCTAAAAGAACTCCCTTCTCCTCGGTTAGCCTTTCATTATCTGCTTGCAATTCTGTCAGTTGTGCCTGCGTAATTAATTCGTTAAAAAATTTTTCTCATCTCCATATATGTCTTTTTCGATATCAACAGATAAGAGTCATACCTGCAAATCGCTTAATTCTTGAATAGTTGCTTGCAATTCTTCATTTGTAGAATAATGCGTTTCCTCCATTTGTAAGATCCTATCCTGCAAGCACGCAACCGAAATCTCAGACATTGAGCTGGAGGAATGCTTGTCCCAGTCCGGCGTGGTGCACTGAGCTCCTTCCTGAGATGTACTGATGTTGTGTATAGATCCATCGTCCTGGGGAATGGCGATAGAGGCTGGTGCAGAGTTGTGGAGCCTCGAGGCATCTAACAACAGTTGCTGTTTCTCTGAATCTGACAGTGGAGAGTGTGCCACATCCCTGAGACGAGCACGAAGAGCTTCGTTTTCTTCAGTAAGACGTTCTAGCTCCAGACTATGCTGCTCCTGTTCATCAAAATAACAAATATATGTAAACTCTTGCTCGACAACTCATATAAAATGACAGAATAAAACAATTTTAAGATACAAATGCAACCTCAAGCAAAATCAAGTTCTAAAGCATCTACATCAAAACAATATCTCTGTCCACACTAATTATTTAATTACAGCTGTAAATCAACGTTTAACAGTTGGTCTTTTTGCAAATAGGGCAATATTCTATAAGCCAATAGTCTGCGACACTCAAGGGAAAAAAGGCTCATAAAAAGCTCGAAAAATAATCGTAAAAGCGACGACGTTCGCGATCATAACATTCGCGGCCTCGCCTCTGTTTGGGAAAATATAAGAAACGACGCCGCGAATAAACGACGCTTCGTAAATATTAAGCACCGAGGGGCCGGAGGGGGAAGAGAGCCAATCCGGATTCGAGGTTAGAGTCAAACGACATGCGAGCATTCGACGAGGACGATACACGCCGGTAGAGTTGGAATTCGCGGTTTACACGGTGATCGCGATAGCTCACAGCTCTCCGGGATGGGCGAGGGGTTTACCGTAGGCGACGAGAAGCAACGCTTTTTCATATCGAATCCGCTCGGCCTCCCCGGCTCTCTTCCTGCGTAAACATCCCCGCTGCCGCGTTCTACGCCCTCTGGCTTAGTTTTCGAGTACGCAAAAACGACTCTTCATGCCCTTTCTCTCTCTCTCCCTCGCCTCCTCCCATCTCTCTGTCACTCTCTAATGTTCTAACGGTTACGTCGGTTACATGAGCCTGAGACTGAAACTGGTATAATTTCCGCCGAGTTCAGATTGATTCAGATTTCTGACGCTGCGGCTGGTCAAAAATTATCCCTGCGGTCGCTCGCAATGACGGGAACGCGGATTCATTGAATTGCGAATTTTCTGTTTATCCGCAGCGTCAAAAATGCAATTCGCGTTCCGTTCATTGTGTTAACGGAAAAGGTTCTACAATCGTCCTAGCAACGATCATTGGGGAGAGGAATCACACAGGAGGGTGCCTCCTGCGGAACAGTTTTGTAGTCTTTGAAAGAATATAATAGCTGTAGATTTTTATATATTTACATGTGATGCTTGTTTCATTCATGCGATTAGAATGAAACAAGCAAAAGAAAGGTTGGCGAAAAAAATGTAAAGATTTGCAAGTATAAAGGAAACTGGGGGAATAATAGAATCATTAATTTTATTTTTCATGCAATGTTAACACTTTGTGAATATAATGTCGTAGAATATTTTAGCAAGGATTCTTCGAGGAATTTTTTGGAGTCGATATTTTTAGAAAAATTTTTAAGATTAAAAATAATAAACTTTTTATAGATTAAATTGTAGACGAGAAAAGTGCAATTTTCTTAACAGAAAATAATTTGAATAAATTTTAGAGCTATCGATTCCGAAGATGATAAAAGCGTCGATTGCGTTAAGTAAGTAAATTATTCGAACATTCTTAGCATTTAAATTTTAAATAGTAAATGATATACTGTTTAGAGTGAGATTCCATTCTAATGAATTTGGATATTACTGATATTATTAATATTTTATTAATATTTTTATTAATATTAAATGGAAAAGAATAATTCGAATAAATTTAGGACTATCGACTCAAAATTGATCGAGATATAAAAATCAATTGTATTAGATATGTAAACTTTTGGAACATTCTGTAGCATTTAAATACTAATAATTTGATGTACTCTCTAAAACTTTTGGAATGAATTGTCACTCTGAAGAGTAAAATGTCAAAGATTAAAAATTTAATTACCTTTTTCAGAGATTAGCTCAATTTTCAAGTTTTTTTTAAGAGTGAGATTCCAAATTTATAGATTAAAGCTGTAGCTTTTATTAATATTAGATATGGGAAAATTGAAAGAACAATTCAAATAAATTTGGGAGGACCATCGACTCAGAATTAATCGAGATATAAAAACCAATTACACCAGGAAACGAAATATTTAGAACATCCTGTAGCATAAAATCATAATAGCGAGATATCTTTTACTGGATCGATCTATTTAACCGCAATTTAAATGCAAAGCGGATATTTTTACAGTCGGCTGGTCGTCCTCGACTGTGCCTTATGTTATCTTCCTTGTATGGTCGCGAAAACGCGAAAGGGAGGGATGCAGGTATGCACGTGCGTAAGGGACACGTTAGGTATGACGCAAAGGGGGAAGGGAAGAAATTAATGCGGGACGTCAACGGCAGATGAATCAGAGCGGCGCTACAACGCGGTATAATTCATTCATCGACCGTATTTTGCGACGCACTCGCTAAATGTGCTTTGCATTCCACACATTATTATTTCTCAACCGACAGAAATGGAGTATCGACGATACATTGCGTTTCAACTGCTCGAAGATAATATTTTCCTTGAGTAAAGCAACTACAAATAATGAATTAATAGGCTGAATTTTAAATTATGTCGGATTGGTTTAATTTTGGCCAAATAAAAATTATTTGGAAAAATCAATCAATTTTATACTTAAAATATTCTATATATCTATTATAATTCGAAATTCAAAGAAAAATATAATGATGGCAACTATAAAGGTGATAACTATATAAGTTTTATATGTAGAATTAAAGTACACAGTTAAATAAACGCAATATGGTTGCAATAGTTGTAAAATAGTTTATTCAACTATAAGGTATTCCTTGGTGTATTGATGATGAAAGAACAATTTTGCTAAAAATATTAAAAATATTAAAAAATGTAGCTAAATAGATTTGAAAATAATTTAGCTATAAAGATTTGAAAATAATTTTACTGGCCTATTAAAATAAGATAATATTCAAATTGATTACTAGAATGTCAAATATTTTGCAACATTGCTTGAGATTCTTATGTAATTCTTTTGATGATCCAACAAAATTATTTTCAGATTTGTATCTAAATTTGTGGATACTTCAGCAAAAATGTTTTGTCCTCGTGCATTAATTCTATATATAAAACTTATATAGTTGTCATCTTTATATATTATGTCTTTTTCTCTGAGGAAAGGAGACGATGCAGAATTTTAATAAAAAGATATTACAAGTATTAAAATTTTTTATTTAAAGCGAAACAAAGCGCTTTATGCATAGCGTATAAAATAAACAATAAGAAATTCCACCTCTTGTATATAAAAATAAACGTCCAAAATAGCGTGCTAAAGTTGGTTTCAGAGGAGCAATGCGAAATGAGAAGAAGGACAAACGCGAGATATTATTATAGAATAATACTGAATCATATGGAGGATGTCCGTGACAACACGTTTTTATTTATATCAGTTGACTTTTCGCTTCTGATAAGGAAAGAACTTCTTTAAACCCTTTTGCCTTCAGGACGATTTTAAATTGCCGTTGACCTACTTAAATGTGGAATCATGAAGATGAGAGAATACAAGAATAAAATAAAATTATTCGCATTTAAATGTTCCAGATTGCATAAGAAAAATGATGCTTGAAAAATAATGATAAGTTTTAATTTTAATAAAATGTTATAAACACATCGAAAGGAAAGTTAAAAAGTAATTAAGAGAATAATCAGGATAACATAAAATATACATCAAAAATATATTTCGTAAGGTCTAAAATATAAAAATCGTGCGATTGACCTTTCCGAATAGTTGCTAATTTAATCCAATATAAAGATCCAATAAAAATCCAATAAAACATTTTTCTTTTTAAATAAATCGATGTTATTTAGATATTTTGATATTGAGACAAAAATACAATCAATATTATATAATAGACAAATTTGGATGTAGTAAAGCTTTTCAAAAAAATCACAAATTAGCAGAAACATCAGATACAACTTTTATGCATAATCGTCACGCAACTTACAGATATTACAGGGAAAAAAACGATTTTGCTGAAGTATCTAAAAATTTAGTTAGATACAAATCTGAAAATAATTTTGTTGAACTATCAAAATAATTATATAGGATGCTCAAACTAGTTGCTAGAATTCAAAACTTTTTGCAGCATTGTACATCTTGAGTTTACATAATTTTTTTGTAAGTTGTTTTCATCTTAAATTTGTGTGATGAATTATTATTAAAATCTTTTAGAGTACTTAATATTTATCACTTAGAATAAGTAATAAGTGCGAGAGCATAAAGTGCTTGAAAATAAAACTATGAATCTATGCATACGTATCTATTATCTTGCATACATAACGCATAATGCATAAGAAAAAATGAATTAAACAAAGTCCTTCATTTCCTTACTTTTCATGAAAAAAAAAAGACTGTCTTTTTTTTTATGTTTTATGTATTACGCATTATGCAAAGATCTGTGCTCCGGCCATAACAGTCGCTCCCAAATAATTAGAAATTATTTGTCGATTCGATTTTTCAGATGCTTACCTTGAGAGTAGCCAACTCAACACGCAGTTCACGCAGCTTCTGACCATCAGAAACCGCGTCACGCAGATTCGTTTCGAGACGCGCGCGATCCTTACGCAGGGCCTCGACCTCGCGCTCCAACTCCTGCATCTTGGAGGCCTTGGCAGGGCCCTTTGTCGTTGTCGTTGCCTTGGGTCTGGCCGGCTCCTTGCCCAGGGAGCCGGCCCAGCTGTTTCCAGTCGGTGAAACGTCGCTCTTTGCCTCCAATGAGGAGGCGCTCGGCGCCTGGCACAGCGACGCCGATTGCTGCTGTTGCTGTTGCTGCGCCGATTGCTGCTGGCTGGGCTGTCCTCTGCGAAACAGCGATTTTAACCTCATCATGGTCACTCGACTGATCACCGCGTAATTCAAATAATCCTGTTTCTCGTAACACGAGAAAAACACTCCGGGGAGAGTTCGAGAGAGGAGAGGAAAGCGCGAAACAAGATGACTTTCTTTTACGAGCCAAATTTTGTCGACAAGAAATCTTACGATCTGGAACGGCCCTTGCCGTCAATGAACAATGACATCGTCGATCGTTCTCGTCAACGGTTCAAATTTTAAGCGTTTCCAGAACTCGGACAAAGAGAAAAATCGCGAATCGGCACTGTCATCCTATTGTCTTTCTCCTTCGATTACGACGTAACGAATGTAATTCGTCCCTAGGTCACGGATACGAGTTCCTGGCGACTATCGCGAGCGCGGAGGCGTTCGATAAACAATCCTGTCTCCTGATTAGATTCCCTGGAAGGACGCGATGTGTCGGCGTGTGATGAGACGACTAAATGCACGTATGCCGCCAGGGATGTCAATTCTTTTTAAAAAATATTCCTTAAATCAATATATAGGTTTCCGATGTCACATTTACGTAAAAAAAAACAGAAGATTTAGATCACTTCCACAACAAGATTCTTTCGAATTTAAAATGCACTCCGACAGCCTATTTAGAACTCTTATTGTTAATCTATATAAGGATTATTTAATCCATATTTATACGCGATGATACAAATAAAAACAGAAGATTTAAATTAGCACTTCTACAATGAGATCTCTTCGAATGCACTTCGACAATCCACAGAATTTTTATTATCGATCAATATAGAAATCTATCCATATTAATTCATGCGAAAAAAATAGAAAATCTAGATTATCACTTCCGCAATGAGATTCCTTCGAATTCAGAATGCACTCCGATAGTCTGCTTAAAACTTTTATTGTCGATCCACATAGAGATCACTTAATCCACACGATTAGTGTCACTTGGAGGACAATTGCAAAATCGGAGTACTTCAGTCTCGAAACTACTTTACGCTCAAAAGCGATCCATTATCAATTTAAAAAAAAAACAAATAATTTATACTTCTACAATTAGTTTCTCTAAAAAGCAATTCTGAAATTCAAGAATTCCTCAATCGCTTATAAAATCCCGAATTTCAACACGTTTGAGAGAACGGAATCATCAACTGATCATTCAGTCAGTTTCCGCGAAAGTTATCAAATCTGCGACCGAATCCACGGACAATCGATTTGAACTGCGTCAATTCTCACAAGCGCAGAAAAACTTTTATTCTCGTTAAAGAACAGTTTCCAGGCTACTCGATTTACGCGTCAAGCATCAGAGCACATTAATCAGATTCCCAAGTCCATCGCGCGACATCGGTCCCACCTCCGAACGCATCCAGGTGCGTCTTCCAATGCGTTGAGCCTCCAGCGCGTTTCGTCGCACAAGGACCGTTGTTTCGACCAGCATCTTTGTGTTTCAGGCCGCGGTGACTGTTGGTACGATCCCCCCAGGAGCCGGCTTTCTCTCGTTATCCTTCCGTTTCAGGACGCGCCGATGGCGACGGCGACGTTACACGACACGGACAAGCGATCGCCGCATCGTGTGACGCGTACTCCCCAAGGAATTTCGATATTCGTGCGTGAAGCGAGCAGCTTCGAGCCACTTTCTTCCTCGATCCACCGAAGAATTCTCGCAGCTTCCTCCTCCTCTTCTCTTTTGAGGATCCTCTGTCGTCAGGAGGAATGAAATGATCCTGGTGACCAACGACGTTGCGTGGTGACCACTTGTTGCTCTTGGATTCGGCCAACGACCGCCGAGATGTTTCACTATGCACGCCGCGGAAGGACGGCCGAGTGTCCTTGCGGTGGCGCGGGCCTCTCAAGGATCCCCAAGGACGACGCTCGTGCGAGTCGAGGACGGTCGACGAGATGGTTCCTCGAGAACGATTGGAATTTAACGAAGTGAGGGGAGTCGTCGTTTCTCTTTTAAAATGTTTCTTGGATAATATTTTTGATGTAATTGATTATATTAATAATTTTCAGATATCACGACGATGTTCCGAACGACGTTTGAGGAATTTCTCGATTCAAGATTCAATTTAATCGGTTGTGGAGCACCAACGACGACGCATACCGGACGACGGTGCATCGAGTACTGAATACACGAGCCGACAATCGTCCCCTCCCGTATAATTCTACCCCGTCCCGCTTCTCTCCTTTCCACTCTCAAGTTGTGAGTTGCGACCAAGGCTTTTCTTAGGCGGCCGCCTCGCCGGACTATACGAAGGGCCAACGAGTTGTAAATGCAGCCAGAGGTCGTACTTGGATCGCCGCATTCGTCGGCCATTGAGGAATTCTTCTTGTCGCGAATTCCCTCGTGATCTGCGCGTCGCCTTTTAAAGAGCGCAATTGCGGACCACTTGCGAAATAGGCTTGTCCAGATCGAGAGATTATAGACGCACGTGGGATGCGTGAAATTCAAATGTAATAACACTGGATAGTGTCACAAATTAAGCCACACGTGGCTATAACATAAATCTTTGATGTCCATTTCTATCAATGTAGATTGACTATAATCTTGGTTTAATTTACGTTTTCATCTTTTTCTTGTTCTTACACGAAAATGGATTTTGTCGAAGTATCTAAAAATTTATAGCTAGATCTAAAAATAATTTTGTTGAACTATCAAATTAATTATGTAGAACACTCAAACTGGTTAGGTTGCTAGAATGTCAAAATTTTTTGCAATATTGCTCATCCTGTTTGAGTTTCCTACATAATTATTTTGATCCAACAAAATTCTTTTCAGATTTTATTTATCTAAATTTTTATCTCAGAGTAATCGTTCTTTTCGTGATAAGCAAAAATAGATAAAGAAATTAAACTAAGATTAAAGTTATTCTAGAAATGAATGTGAAACAAACACAGAACAATTTTGCTGAACTTTAAAAATTTAACTAAACACAGATCTGAATTAATTTTATTAGACTAATCATATGTAGGACGCTTAAGTGGGTTGTTAGAATGTCAAAAACTTTTTGCATTATTGCTCGTCATGCTTGAGTTTCCTTTATAATTATTTTCATGGTCTATCAAAATTATATTCAGATCTGTATCTATCTAAGTTTTTACATATTTCAGCAAAGTCGTTTTTTCTATATATACATACTAGTTTGCATATTCTTACATTTAACAATAGAGTTTCGTATAGACTATACAGACTAAAATTTTAACGAAAAAATCTTCCCTGAATACTGAAAAATTTGTGCATCATTTATCGCGCCGAATTCTCATCACCAATTATATCTTTAATTTATTATTTACATTATCGAGTCATTAAGCAATTATCTCTTTGCCAAACAAATTCTTTTTTCTTCAGAATATTTTCAGTTTTCGCGCAGCAATTGACTTTTTACAGTTTTTGGAAAATTCAATGCCTCATATTGACCTGTTAACTCTTAAGTCTGAAAATTTTTTAAATCTTCAGTTGTGAATTATGTTTCATGATTTACATGCTATTGTACACAAAAAACGGTAATAAAACGTAAGCAGCTAATCATAATAAAGAACGTAAGACAGTAACGTAAACAGGAACAAATTCGAAATGTTAATTTAATTGTTTATTGCACTTACGTTCTACTGCTTAAGTTTTTTGTGTGTCATATCTTTAGCGAGACCGACGTCTTAAGTAAATGCATTTGCGAAATGTCAATTAACGGATTCGTTAAACTAATCGCCAACACCGTGTGAGCTGTGTGCGTACATAACATGAAGAAAGGGTTAGAGGTAAGAGCTGATCGTAGCAATCGTGGATTAGAATCTCCGAGTGGCTGCTATACACGGTCGATTGCCCTTTGACGCGCTTCGATCACTCGGAATCGCGTCGATTTTCAATCAAAGAAGAAGGAGAATGGGAGAGATAATTGCCCGGGTAGGCTGGTGGGAAGAGAGGGATAGCCGTCGAACTCTTGGGAACGGGTACGCGCCTCGTCGTCGTCGAGGATGGCACGATATCGGGGAAGAAAAGGGAAGGGAAGAGAGAAGCGGAGGAGCTGCTTAAGGAGGCCACACGGAATCCGCAGACGTCTCACCGGTCGACCAGTTTTCTCATACGGTCGACATATGGTATGTACCCGGTGGCCAAAAGGTCTTCTTGCCTTCACAATGCGTGAGATAGATAAATCTTTTCTTGTCATTCTATAGCTACATTCTTCATTATTTGCAGACTAAATCAAGGTTGTGATAAATCCTCATTTTTAAATTTCATAACTGTTCTCTGATTTACAGACGAAATTTCATAATTGTCTCTGACTTTCAATAATGAAATTTTTTACATATCCGTCCTGATTTGGAAACCGTTAAATATTTTGTTAAGAGATCAATTTAATATAGCAATGTAAATTATTATTAATGTTACTGACATTGCTTGCATTTTTAATTATTAAGTTGATGATATTCCAAAATACAAAATAGCTATTGCGTAGATGTAATGTACATATATTGAACTTCTTTAAAGTCAGAGAAATTTAAAATCAAGAATTTTAATTTTCTAAGAAATTTTATAAAATTCTCTGATTTTTTAAATTTTTCTGATCGTTTTCAATTTCCTTGCCAATTCCCTGATTTTTCTGATTTCCAGTTTTGTATTCTATAGATGCAGGCATCTCAATTTAATCAATCTGTTTTCCAAATCTACTAAAAATAAAAATATCTAAATTTACATGTATTTTATGCACTTGTATTATGCACGTAGGCAATATAGTTTCGCTTCGATGAGTACTCGTAACTGTATCTGGATGAGGAGAACAAAGAAATTTTTATTGGAGCTCGCCGAGGGAGTATATAGGAATGGCATGCTCGAAACATCAAACCTAACTGTTTACTGCTTGCTAGATGGTCGAATGACAGGCACATACATATTGCTATCGGCCGTATTTAGTTATTATCGATGCGTCAGTCGTAAAAGTATTTATGATATCGTTACATGACTAATGCTGGTTCGCTTCTCGAAATTTATCAGAACAATTTGTAAGTATAAGAAATCAGAATAAGACAAAGTCAACTTTAGACACGCGACTGAGACATGAATCTGTTTATGTCTATTATAATTCCAACTTCTAGACTGATAGATTACTAAACATAATTAGGAGAACATATTAGAAAACGTTAAATTTTTACAAAATTCTACTAATGCCGAAATATAAAAGAATTATAATAATTTCTGAGAATCTCCATTTTTTTATTTTACAAATTTTATTTCAAAGAAATTATTTTTTATTTAACAAATTTATTTTTTTGAAATAATTTTCAATTTTATTCCTCTTTGTCAAACTGCGTCGAGTTTTTAATATCAAACTACTTTTAATTTTACAAATTTATTTCAAAGAAATTATTTTAACATATTTCTTTTTATAAATTTGTAAAACGGAAAGTTTAATATTAAAAGCTTGACGTTTCGACAAAGAAGAATAGAATTAAAAGGAAGACGTCGCATATGCGATAAAATCATTCGTCCGCGATACGGGGCCCCATATCCTACAGGGGCACATGGAATATGCTGAGGGCCCAGCATGGTGTTGTATTTGCACGTGCACCGAACCTCCGCCCGGGGCAAACCGGTATGCGTTTTTCCGGCCGACGGAAATACGACACTCCTCGACGATGATCCCCCGAGTTCTCTCGTCAGCGGGTATATGAGCTGCTACAATAGTTATGAGTAAAAATGTGCTCGGAGTTGCCAGATTTCTCCGCACAATACACTTCGACGATGCGAAATCTTAGATTTCACTCTTCGCAAAAATATCTCGCATGAAGAACAAGAAAAAAATAAGAATACTCGACACAAGTACACTGAGAAAAAAGATTGCTTGACTAAATTAATTTAGTTCGTTTAGGAAAGAATTACCGAGTGTGTACTGATCGCCTAAATCGTACCTTATCAATATTAGTACTTAACATAAATAACATTCAATAACAAAAATATGAAATAATGCTAATTATACAATTAAGTAATGGCTTCTAGAGTAAATCAATAGAATATTTAAAAGAGCATGAAAGCCAACTACTGAAGATAATCTAATAATAGTCGAAACGTTTAGATCTTAATATTGTGTTATAAATAAACAATATTAAATATTCGCGATAAAAACTAGCGTTGGCTTATATGCTCTTTTAAATAAAAATATGAAATAAAGTAAATGAGAAATAATCAATAATATAGGCAAATATTTAATAGAAAAATTTAATATTAATTAATTTAATATTAATTAAAAATTTAATATTAATTAAGTTATATTGTCTTGTTTTATATGTTAGCAACATTAGAAAAAGTCGGGTACATATGATATTAATTTTTGATCAATTTAGCTAATAATATAATATAATTATACAATTTTATTATCAATTTTTGTAGTTTCATAGTAGAAGGCTAGAAGATTTATTGTATAAGATTTTACATTCATTGCATATAGATATATATATGCAATTATTATGAAAATTACATTGATACTTTTATAAAATCAAGTTTCATAAATTCACGAGAGAAGACTAATAATTGATAATAATAGAACTAATAATTGATGTAAATACAAATATCAATTACAAAAATAAATTCAAACCGGTTTTACTTCGATGTTCTTGTCTTTTCATTAGTGTTATTTAATAATTATTACATACTTGATCTTTTTTCGATAAATTATTAAAATTAAGTATTAGTTAATTATTATATTAATTATTATGTATATTAATTAATAATTTCTTTTATTTTAATCTTATATTTTTAATTAATTTCATTTGTAAATTCAATTCAAAGGAGATTTAGGCGACCGATTATCTACATTATTTTTTTCACAGAGAGAGAAATTATAAAAAGATTTAAAATAAATAAATTTATTATTGATGAAAAGAGAGAGCAATATTTTAAAACAATATGGTGACTTTTACATCATAATTTTATATTATTAATGGTTCGACTATCGATCCCTAGACAAGTAGACGAATAAACAGCAACGGTTGCTATTTGTGCGAATCGACACGGTGTTGATTTTCGTGCACGTGGCGAAGCGATGAATACGCTTCGCGATGGTAACGTCCAGAAGATGAAGTGATCGAGACGGACGTGAAACTTTGCAGTCTGATCGTGCGATCACTGAGATAACGCGAAACAGAGACGGCACTGTGCCCTCTATGTGGCATCCACAGACCGTTCGATGAGATTCCGTTACGATGAATACCGATAGAAATTTTCGCCCGTTAGAATGAAGCATATTACACTCGATCATTAGAAACAGAACATAAATTTCCATTATTTATCTCTATAAATATAACTGCAAAATTTATGTATATGACTTGTTTATAGAACATGTATATTGAATTAACATGATATGAGGCACCACCCAAAAATGAAGACTTCAGACATTCAAAAGTTAATATTAAAGATAAAGTGAGCGCTAGAAATTGACGCAGAGATTGATACATATTTTTTTTGGTATATTTAAGTTTAACAATAGTATTTGAATGGTTTAGCTTTAATTTGAGCCTTTAATATTAATTCATAAATAATGATTTTTTGTGTATATTGTAACCTTGTCTAATTTTGTTTAAAATAAAAGATTTATCGAAAATACGAGATGTTAAGTTTAATACAAAAATTAATCAATTAAATTTGTAAGATTGAAGAAAATAACAGATTAGCCTTATTGAGAGATGTGAAAGTTAAATTTACTAGATAATAAATTTAACCGGGATAAATTTATTGGATAACGCGATGTTGCGCTTGCTAGAAATGTTAATCGGATATCAACGAATTTATATCAGAATCGTGTCGTCATCATGTCGTAGACGTCAATTCAGATCTTCCGAAAGAAAAAAGGAAAGAAAGAAAAATGTCTTCGCGTCTCGGAATTTACGGACCTGTTTATTAATCATTATTCATTCAGCTATTAATATTTCAATATATCGTATCACGGTGACGCGTAAGCAATTATTAGCACGCATACCGAAGTCGAAGACTGTGATACGATTTAAATTTCATGCAGAGCGTGCATGATACGTGTCGTCGTCGAATTCGATGAGCAATGCCTTATACATTGCAATCGCAGTTTGAGATAAAAGTGTTTGTCGTGTCGTAAGTTACGTGGCCTCACCTGAGAGCAAACACATTTGCATATATAAAATCGTTAAAGCGCGTTTTAGATTCAACACCTCTGATTCTCGACTAATATATAATAATTCAACTTGACGCATTTAACTTTCTAAAATAAATCACGATAAATAAATCACGATAAATTTACACTTCAAGTTCAAAATTTACTTTTTCCTTGTTGTGGAAAGAATAAAATCATATTTAAGGGGATCTTAAAGTCTGTTTTATCGATTCAATAAGATTTATAAATACGATTTACGTGTCACTACACACTACTACATCAATACCGCATACATACATACAAATTTTCTAACTAATTTTCTAACTAATTAATCTTTTATATCAGATATCTAGGTTAATTCTAAAAATTCAATATTGTTTGTTCATGTAATCCCTAATCTAAAAGAATGTTTTATACGTAGAAAGTATAAAACTTGTATATAAAACAAATATTGTCGTCGCCAGAAGATGATAACAAAATTATAATTTTTCAACTCTTTTTTTACATAAAGTCAATCAATTTGGACTACATTATACTTTAATTGTGGAAAGGGATTTTTAAATCGATAAATATCTATGTAAAAGCACTTTAAAAATACTTTGAAAAATAATCGATAAAACGATTTTAAGACCTCCTTAACATTGGAGTTGTAAAAAAATGTATTCGGTTATGTATACGTATTCAGTTATGTATATCACGGCGTTTTGTGATATCTCGTATCTGTGTGTTGTTTCTTATTTCAATTATGCGATTGATTTATTACCTCAGTAAACTTTTATTTAGAGGCTGCAAAGCTATTATGCTTATTACAGCATTGCATTATTTCGAAGAAAAAGAAAAAAGATCAGGAATGAAATTCTGTTCCATTTTCAAGCGTACATAATTGGAGGTCGCATGCGAAAGAAAAAGAAACGAATTGCGTTTTGCCGAATGGCCTCGCTCATATGTACTCTATCTCACTCGAACGAGACATAAGTAGATATCCTTATCGCAAGGTAGGGTACAAGTCGGCTATTCGAGAAAAATATCGACCGCTGATGTCATTCTGTTCATAAAGGTGTTTCTGGTCAGAAAGAAATAAATGCCTTTGAATCGCGCATTAATTTATGCAATTGTCATAATTATGAGAGAGAAAGGCGAGGTATACGTACTATAGATGATGAACTATCGAAAATAGATGCTCAAGAATAAGAAAAAAAAAACTGCCTGGGAACAAAGGAGACAAAATCTCTTGAGAAACACCCGGGAGAAATCGGAAATATAAGAGCTCGAATGAATACGAGAAAGAAAAAGAAAGAGAAGAAGAAATAGCGTCATTTATTGCTCTGTAAACATTCTTCAGCAAACAACAGTTATTATAACAGTTGTATATCACATCATGTACACGTGCACGTGAAAAATCGTGCATGAAAATATGTACGGTTCCTCGAGCTCTATTTAATATTTCCCACTCTGATTTTTATCAAAGAAAATCCCTTTGTATGATTCATGATTATCTTCTGAACCGTCTTTAGCTTCTATTCTATAACTATTAATCCAGAAGTACTCACGTCATTTGTGATGGAAGGAGGAGGTCAAAATCAAACTAATCCAACGTATATATAAACAAAAATATTAGAAATATATAATAAACATAAAGAAATATTTTTTTTAAATATATGAATTTCTTTTAATTTCTAGTAATCGAAAAATATCTTTTTATGCATAAAAAGAACGATTTTAAAATATCTAACAATTTAGCCAGATATAATCTATAAAAATAATTTTTAACTGGACGTTTAAATTTTGATGATACTATAAAAACTTTTAACATTCTAACAACCTATTTGAGCGTTCCATATAATTGTTTTGGTCTAACAAAAATTATTTTCAAATTTGTATCTATACAACTAAACTTTTAAATACTTCAATAAAATCATTTTCTTAATGTTTAAAATATGTCTGAGTTTATAATGACTTATAGATAGAAAATAACAAAATTTTGTTCACACATAAAATATAAATAAATTAAAATATGACTAAAAAAAATTGACGCTTCTACGCCTCTACGCATCTAAAAGTCACGCCAGCATTATGGATTAACAACAACATTAATATTGTTATATCATTACGCAATCGTTTTACTATACATAATACCTGCATAGTAATAGTTAGTATAATAGTACGGACACTATCATTAAGAGAGTAACAAAATAGAGGTACAGGAGTTCACGATGATCGACGAAGCGAGGCCTGCCTGTCGGTGGTTGACACGCGGATGGAAAGCGTGACGATAAGGTCCGGGTAGCATTTTTTTCGAGAGTAAACGACGAGACGAACACTCGCGTGCTCGTCTCATCGTTTTCTTTCTCTGTCTCGAACGCAAAAGAAGTCAATTGGCCTTTGCCCTTCTTCGGAGACCCTTTCGAGAGCCGCTCGTTTCCTCCGCGCGACGAAGGCGACCGCTTAATCGCTCGGCGCACAGTGGCCGCTCTGTCGAGTCCTATCCGCCTCGCGACTAACTCGAGGGACAGCGTTTAAACGCTCGATACATCACGACCGTGCTTATTCCCTCTTACGGCGTCGTTAAATCAGATACAGACGCCATTGAGACCGCAGGATGTCATCGGACTTGGAATAGACCTTTGTATAAAATCATTCCTTATGCTATCTCTGATTGTACTGTCTCTTTCTCATCATTCTCAGATTTTTCACTTGATTATACGACTCGAACTATCGGATTTCTTCTGTCTTTAATAATGTTTGGAATTAATTCTCTTTATACAAAATAAAATAAAAATATTTCCAAATCCATTTCGTTATTTCAAATCCAACGCTCGATATAATTGAAGTTGTTCAATATTATAAATTAGTGAAAAAACAAAAAAAAAATTAAAAAATGTATAAATGTACGTTAATTTTAAAATTAAATTTGAAGACATCTAAATTTATATCAAAGGATTTAAAATAACGAGTAGTTTAATTTTAAATGTTTCTTAATATTTTCTCGACTACATAATATCAGCTTGCAAAATAATTACAAATTATAGATACCAAAAGAAATTTAAAATTAAACTGTTAGTCTAATCATTATTTATTATTAAATGTTTCAACATAAATTTAAATATTTCCAAAATCAACTTTAAAATCATTTTTCGCTTTCTCACGTAATCTTAAAGTGCTTTTGACGAAATAAATACAGTCGGCATTTGAACTGTTATAATAATCCGGACGTCGCGAATGATGATCGCAACGTGTTACGTTGAAAAGTGAATTTCTGCCTGGCGAATCACCGCCTCTCGGAACCGCTTTTGCGAGAAAAATCCAGTTACCCGCAGCTCTCTTACAAGTTCATTCGCAGCGTGTGTCTTCTCTCGCGGTTTTCCGCGAGAACGCAAATTGCGGCGGACTCACCGGCGCGCGTCGCGCCGCCCATTGACTTTTGATTCACTGGGTATGTGGGTCGGAGTGTCGAGCGCCGCTCTCATTGCCAGAGTGGGTCGTCGGTAGCGATGGGCCTGAGACCCACGCGTACACGGACATCAGCGCTCAAGCATTAGCGACTATCAAGAGATACAAGAAGTCTGTTATAGCGACAATTTATGCAGCGTACACCATGTCAGATTTGCGATACTAAATTTATGTACGATAGATACATACATTATGTATGATAGATACGTAGAATGAAGTCAAAGAACTCTGAAGGCTAAAAATAAATGCGATATGTTCATTCATTGGAAAAGTCTGGTTGCATTAATTGAAATTCTGGTAGATTGAATCATAAAGATACAAATCAGAAACGTAGTTGAAGCAAGAAATAAAAGACTAGAAAAAGATATACTAGAAAAAGGATCTGGTTGTATTAATTAAAATTCTGGTTGAAAATGGGACAAATCAGGATTTTTTGATTGATTCTAATATACATATTTAATTCTAGTTGAGATAACTAGAATTCGGAATGATATGATCACAGTTTTCTGGTTCGTTCATTTTCAACCAGAAATTTTTCTCAATGTACAGAATATGAATCATAGAAATGAAAATGCAAATCAGAGCCGACACTAGACGATTAAAAACGTCTAATTATTTAAAATGTATAATAAAAGAATTCTAATGTATACATCATGAACACCTAATGTCGTTTCTCATTGATATTTTCATTTCTATAACGTATAATTAAATCTATCAAACATTTTAATTGGGACAACCAGAAATTCAATTATGATAATACGTATGATCGAAATATGTATGATCAAATACGTTCATACTTTTTGTTCATATTTTTAGTTAACAACCAGAACATTTTTTTTCAATATCTCAATTTCCACAATTGCGAATTGAATAAATGACGCTACCTCATGACATGAATTTAAAGTCTTCGTATTCAGAAGAATATGAAGTCGCAAATCAGCTTCATTCTGTAAGCATAGTGCATTGCTGAGCTTCAGCTGTCGCTTTGCCTCTCGCGAGTAACTTTTCAAGGGCCTGTCATCCTGTCGACAACGCTTCGCATTGAACTTAAATCCAGAGACAGACGGGCAGTCCTATCCATTTTTTGTTGGAATTTGTAAAGTTAAAAAAAATCTCTACTTGAAAATGCTTATATGCTTAAAAAATTCTAAAGAAACCTTAGCCACTTTAGAGACTCTATAGATAACAGAATTTAGAATCACAAGTGATTTGTCAAAATCTTACGAGAGAGACAGGTATATAATTTCTAGATATATATACACTATTAAAAATAAAATGTTAATTTCAATTTAAAGATATATAATGGATTTTTTAAGATGCAAAAATATTAAAATTAACATTTTTTTTTAATAGAAAAACGTTTTTCAAGTTTCCGTCAATAGCTAATAGCTGAATTTTCTTTATTAAAATTAAGATGTGTGATTTAGGAAAAAAAGATCTGCAAGTAGAAAATGCTGACGTCAAACATAGTTTCGATATCGAGATATTATTGTAGCCTCAAGGTTTAAACTGGTTTAAACCTGCGGTACAATTGTCCGCCTCCTTTTATCGGTGAGCGATATTTCGAAAGATTCGCAAAATCCAGCCACCGAGGAGCGAGAAATGAGAGAAAGTGAACGCAAATGCGAATCACGCGAGACGCGAATGCGCCTCGTAGCGTACTAAGAAAATCCGTTACTAATACAACAATGTGCAAAAAATAATAATTTTCGATCCCAAAAAGTCGGTTATATTTTTATAAATTTTTAATTTGTTGATTCGATTCGAATTTAATAATTCTACTTTAATATTTTTCCATCCAAAATAATTAGAAAAATCATATTATACAAAAAGGTTATATAACTTTATTTTAAAAAATGACAATAATCTTTAATTAACCTCAAAAAATCGATTTTTTTTATTTTGGAAATTTTTTTCGATGGAATTTACTAGAGGAAAGCCCCCCCCCCGTTAGGAAAGGCGCCTAATATGAGACAGTGGCGTTTCCGCTAAAATGATAAACGCTATCTATTTCACCATGACTTTATTGAACTTGGATTGATAACTATTTAGTAGAAAATTTATTTAATCATGCCTGTAATCATTGTAAAAAAAGATTTTAGAATTTGGACATCTTCAAGTTTCATTGAGATGAAACCTCGTTTATTATTTAATAAATACATATTTGGCAATAAATTCTTCATATAGTGATAAAGTAATGTATTAATAGAAAAATACAGGATATGTTGAATTGTTTAATTACAGAAATTAGATTTGATCGTAAAACCATAAGGTGTGAAAATCGTAATATGAAATACCCATGGTATTTCTAATATGAAATAATCCATGCGTCTATATTATAGTGCAAATCGTTGCTAAAGAGTAAATATTATTGTACAATAATAAAAAGGACAACCGGTATGAACATCGAGTGCCTATTTCTGCTTGATTTCAACTACGAGTATAAAGACGAGTTCTGGATATAATCTATGTTCATTTTTCACGCACGCCGGCTGTGAAACATGAAATAAGGTTTTTTAATTGCAATATTGATATATTTTGCGTTTTACTGTCGATTTCTCGGAGCATCTCATATTAGGAGCACAATTTTTTGACTTTGCAATTTGCTCGCTTTTTACATTTCTTTAATTAAAAAAAAAAATAGAATTGAATTAAATTTTATATAACGTTATCTTAAAGTTTATTCCTTTCAAAATGATTTATTATTTTTTTAAATTCTGCCAATAGACTTTTAGCATTTATCCATAAAATGAACTCAGTAACTCATAATAGGAGTCTTTCCTTTAATAATAAAATATAAAAAAGATATTGTTCTGTTCAACAGCTTTCTTATAGATTTCGAACTTTCATCTGTCTATCCATTGACAATGAACAAATATGCGGTTTTCTCTTCTTCATCTTATAGAGATCTCACTACACTCGTAAATGTCACAAGATTAAATAAATGCATCGAGAATATATTATTACGTGCCACCACGTATATTTTATTACGTCGATAATTATCGTTGAAACTTGTTCCAGCAAGTCTGACGATTTATTTATTTCTATAAAGGTAACGTCTGGGTTCGCTGAACTCGCGTTATAAATCATTAATGAAAAATTGATATGCAACTAGCCGAGCATATTTTCGTCGAAAGATCGATCTGTCGATTTCGCGCAAAAATACGACGCCAATTAAATGTTTTTACCGTCACGCGTTGATCAATCACTTTTTTCATACAACTTTATGATATGTAAACTATTGTAAACGATAAGTGAACGTAGGATTAAAAAAAAATAGAACTATAAGCAAATTCTCAATTGATCGCCAAGTGCTGTAGTGTTCACTTCGAAATAAAAATTGACAGATACGGAAATAGTTTTAATACTGCACCAGATAAATATCGAGGTCATTCTCACCGGAGAATGCACCGTGGCATAAAACAAGGAGTGCTAAGTAGATATTGAAAAATATAACGTGTTGTATCATTAAAATTAAGGAAAAAAATGATAAAACGAAAGAACATTGAAATTGTGTTGAAAATCTTAGAACGTGTATGGTTAATTGGCACTGTCTCCAACATATATTTATCTTGTCTATTTTGCTGTATGTGTTGATTATAGTCTACAAGTTTTTGACAGTTTTTAAATTTAATATTATAAAGTATGTATTGCACAAAGTTTGGCAAATATTATTATCTAGTGCGTATAGTCAGATCTCAAACAGATAAAGATAAATGAATGTTGGACATTTTTGTTACTCAGATTGATTATGATATTTTTATATCGTTCCCTTACTCAAAAATCTACATACATAATTAAAAAAAATATGCTTTTCAAATTATTATCATGAAGTAAATAAATATTATCTTATCTCTCAATCTCTCTCTCAAACGTGATCCAACATAACTTCGCAAAAAATCATCGCAAAATATTTTTATTTATTAAAAAAATAGAATGATTTTTAAGTTGATTTTCAAGATAAAATAAAAATGAACAAAATTATATTTTAATATTAAGAATATATTTTATATTATTTGATTAATCAAAATTTTTTGACGTTTTAAACAAGTTTTTTCTTTCTTGGAAAACTTAATTTTTTTAACTTGTATTACTTTTGAAATAAACTATACTATATGTATGCTTAAAATAAGATTGTAGGAAAACAGAAATAACCGACGATCGCACGAGTATCATGTTTTCGCGAGAATTCACCTGTTACATAAAACGGCCAACATTATATCTCGTCGACATCAAGATCGGACATTCGTCCCGGCGATCTGGCGAGCTCGGCGACGATCTCGGTGAACCGAATAGAACCGGGAGATACCCGGAGATAATATTCGTAGAGATATATATCCTTAATTCTTGTACAGCGTGTAGCATCGAGAAATCGTGGGGAAAGGAGCCGTCGGGTCATCGAACCCCGTTCGCAAGAACTAGCGACGAACGAGCGCATCTCGCGCGCGGCTCTTTTTCTCGTCTCTCCCTCCCCCTCCCCCCCTCTCTTTTTCTTTCCTGGTTTTTTTTACAACAGACGAGCGCACATGCGAGATCGCGGGAAACCATACTTGAGGACTCACTTTAGCTGCTGGTCCCCCGGCTTCGTCGCCTTGCCTCCTTGGACGACTCTTCTCGCCGGTCTCCTCGTGCTGAAGAGCGACGCGACCGGATCCCTTTTCCGCACCGCACTCGGCGCTGCTCTGGATGCTGATGCCGCAAGCTCAGCCGGCTTCGCCCTGAAATTCGCATTAATTGCTTGTGGATTAAACTTGAGGATTGATATTTTTTTCATTTATTGACATTTTTTCAAGTAACAGACGCATTGATCCCGGCGCGGTTAATTGGTCGAATCGCTGATTAATTTTTCTTTTCGCAGAGACAGTGATGAAGATGGACATTATCTTCGAGGCGTCACATTATATTAATATTAATTCTTTAAAAATTATATATATATATATACACGAAGATCGATTGTGTCTAAAAATATTTTTAATGTTACAAAGTAAGAGAGAGAAATATTTTACAGATATTATTATTTTTAATTCTATTTTCATCGCATCATGTGTTTCTCAGTACTCTGTTGAGCCTCCTCTTTAATTAAAAACAATAAAAGAAAATTGAACTATTAGGAGACGAGTGCAGTAAACGATGCGCGAATTAATCAATTAACAAAACAATGTATTTAATAATTATATACAAGAATATTTCAACTCGCATTCATTATTTCATTATTTTCAACAGAAAATAAACATAGAATAAAAAAAGAAAAGATGAGACTATTTCTGTAGTATTTTTTAATATCAATTTATTATTTAGTAACATTTTTTTAGTATCAGACTGTGCGTGTGATATGAGCAAGTTTTAAAAGTAGGTTACAGTATCTGAAGTACGTTGACCATGACGATTGTGTGCCACGGATAATTAATGTAAGAATATGTAATATCGTAATATCTTGTATGAAATGTATTTTAATAGAGAAATTTCTTCTTCAAACCGTGAAACAAATAAAAACGACTTACCTCAATGTCACGGTATGTGTAGATAAAAATCAGTGTGATAAAACCAATTGTCAAAAAGAACAATTAGCAGAATAAAATTGTAAAAATGAAAAATGAATCAAAAGATTGTCAAACTATTAAAAAGTAATAAATTAGAGAAGAAACTATGAAAATGATCAACACGGATGAAAGTCAATACTTAAAATGAACAAATATTTAAAAGAGAAAAACATTACAGGTCAGATAAAGTGCTAACATTGTTTACAGATTATTCAAAACACGCGATTTAACCGTTCAGAGTCAATTTATAAATTCAAACTATTCTTTTATCTTTTAATATTCAATATCTCCGATATCATGCGTTTGTCGAAGTTTAATTTACAATTAGTCATAATTTTTACATTATTCGAATCAATTTCGTAATCAAATTACATTCTATGATCGATAAATTATTTGTGTTTGGAATTAGATGTATTCCTAATGTGACTTTAGAATTTCTAGTTTTTAACAGTCTACTTGTCTATCTGACATAAAATACATTACAATTTTTGCAGGAGGTTTTATAAATCACTTTCTTGCGCGAATGAATTTGGGAATAAATTCTTGTGAACTTTAATGAGTCTGCGAAATTTATTCAGAATTTATTTTTCTGTTAACAGAAGAAAATTTAAAGTTTAAATCTTTAATTATATTTCTAAATGGATCAAAGATAGTTGATAGAAAAGTAAATGATATTAGGATTGTCTCAAATACGAGTTGTTGTCATTCTGTTTTGTTTTTTTATTAACTAGAATTTTTAATCATTTTTATTGTTAATATTTCATATTATCTAGAATGAAACTGAGGGGGTAATCTTTATCAAAAAAGTCGTTAACAATAAATGATAGAGTTTTATGACGAAACTTTGAATGAGAAAGAAAAAAAGCTCTGATAGTCAATATCATTATCGTCTTTTTTTTAGAAGAGTAAGCAAGCGTTGCGACATGAAATTAAGATATCTTTCCGAAAAAATAGATTTGTAATTTCCTCTTTAATAAACAAAAATAACTTTCAAATGACAGATCATGATTGAAAATTGCATCACTTTTATGCCAGCAGGAATATATTTAATTTTAAAATCATGTACTAGATATATAGTCTATCTAAGTAAATATATTATTCTATGTTCCCGCCAACAATTTTCCGATCGTGTCGATTTCACGCACGATCATTTATTCTCGCCCACAATGCCGAGGAGTGCGCGACGCAAAGACAATCGACGTGCAGTCCGCAATTTTGTTGCATAATAAAAATCAGAGGCGGTGAACGATCGTCCGCCCGCACGCGATAATGATCGTTCTAACGCGAACGTAGGAAAGCTGCAAACGCTCCCTCTCTCTTCTTTTCTCTCTTTCTCCCGCCTCTCTTATTCTCGTTGCGCAAAGAATTGATAGAATTACTTACATAATACCGCATATTAACGCAATGCGATACCACAGAGTGCGTGTAAGAGATACAGGTGATTAACGAGGAGGATTGCGTAACGTTTATGCGTGTGTTAACAATCCTCCCTCGTTCCCCCTGCGGGAACAATCAGGAAAGACGGGGGCGGTCAGTTTCGCGCACCAACGCTAATTTCGTTATCACGCGTTACAGCGAAGCCATAATCGAGAGAATAACGTCAGAAAAGCTTACTAATGAGACGACACGGCGGAGGCTTTATAGAGCTAATAAGCCGCTTAATTTCCTAGAATTTTTCTATCTATCTAGGCTGACGGAACTGACTTTACTTATTGATAATAGATTAGAGGAACGTTCACAGAAAAAAATAAAATAAAATTTAGTTACATAATATAAATAAAAATATGAGAAAAAAGTAACAGATTAAAATAAATATAAGAATAAATTGGAATAAAAGACATATTTTAATCTTTTTTCAATCAAATGTATTTCGTCAACATTTTTGAGTAGCACATATTGGTTACATGTAGTATATACGTTTCTGATAAATAGATTCTTATAAAATCTAGATTGATTCTTATAAAACTAGATAAACTTAGATATATTTAGAAAATATATAAAATTATATTAGTTACGCGACAATTTAATACTGAAGAAGATCCAAAACGCGAGAAAAACGTATATTTATTTTATCTTATGTGTGAATTGAAAATAATAAAATTATTATTGCGCAATTGTAATAAAACTAGCGTCGGCTCTCAGAGATTTTTCAACTATTATTGAAATATATAAAACGTTAACCAACATATATTTACTGAATTCGTTCTTATATAAATATAAAATAACACAGTTATGTACACTGAACAATCAAGATTCTAAAAATTAATAGCCAGTTAGTTATGCTAATTTCGACGCTGAATGTGCGCTTCTCCAAGTGTTGTCATAGAAGATCTGAGACAAAATCACGCATTTGGAAAGGACGAAGGGAAGGCTCAGAATATCCGAGAACTCGATTCGATGAGTTTAGCGTATCGACGGGTTTCAGCAGTATGTATCGGCTACTTGATGAAGTCAGTTCGATCGCAACCGCTGGTCAATGCCCTCTCGTCGGATCCGCTTGCTGCGAACGAACGAACGAACGAATAAACGATCAATCGTCCGATCATTCGATCGCTCAACAGACCCGGCGAAACGGATTGATTTCTTTCTAAGCAGCTTACCACACCTGGTTAACAACGCTCACCCGGCATTACGTAAATTATGAGCGATTTGTCGTGCCACCGATAAAATCAAGCACGGGGCAAGCCGTTATACGTATCTCGTGTTGACACGAGAAGCCTGACGTGTCTGTCTTCTCTCAAGGAAAAAGAGATCGACATACAAAAACAAGATTAAGGCTAATTTTTTCTACTAATGTAAATTAATTTTAATTTTAATCTTGATTCACAACTTCTTCTTCATTTTTTTCTAATTCTACGGGAAGAACAGTTTTGCTAAAGTATCTCAAAA
>Ga0157364_1000013_pt1 | contig 51716 bp, 40 predicted proteins | sample AttsexASBM2_FD_111476 | JGI IMG/M metagenome (GOLD analysis project Ga0157364, IMG submission 111476) | Fungus gardens microbial communities from leaf cutter ant in Ribeirão Preto, State of São Paulo, Brazil - Atta sexdens ASBM2 | ecosystem: Host-associated > Fungi > Mycelium > Unclassified ...
AGATTATTCAAATATATTTTAGTTGAATTCTTGAAAAGAATTATTGATTATTCTTGATTAGGTACCAGAGTTTACGTAAGATTAAATCCGGAATGGAAGGGTCGCACGATGGGTCTATGTGGCGATTACAACAATAATGCCGAGGACGATTTTAAGACACCATCTGGAGGGATATCTGAGGCTTCCGTCAATCTGTTTGGGGACTCGTGGAAAAAAGATACATTCTGTCCTGAACCGAAAGATGTGCAGGATGTCTGCGAACAACATCCCGAACGTAAGCTATGGTCACTACGACAGTGCAACGTGCTGAAGTCACCATTGTTCTCACCATGTCATTCAGAAGTGGAGGTCGAGCCGTATCTGCGCAACTGCATTTTCGACACATGTAGCTGCGATGCCGGCGGCGATTGTGAGTGCCTGTGCACGGCGTTGGCGGCATACGCGCACGAATGCAATGTACGAGGTGTCCCGGTAAAATGGCGAACGCAAGAACTCTGCCCGTTGCAGTGCGACGAAAAATGTAGCACATATTCACCTTGTGTTTCGACTTGTCCACGTGAAACGTGCGATAATTCTATGATCGTGAGAGATGGCTCGCATCTATGTGCGGAGGATACATGCGTGGAAGGCTGCCAGTTTCAGTCTTGTCCCAAAGGCCAAGTGTATCGAAACGCCAGTTACACGGAATGTATACTCAAATCGACATGTCCAAAACCTTTCTGTATCGAGCTTGATGGGATGACATATTATGAGGGTGACAGAGTCAGTGGCGACGACTGCCACAGTTGCTTTTGCAGTCGTGGCAAGGTGATCTGCAAAGGAGAAACCTGCATCAGCATGACTACCGCTGGTACTGCTGCTGTGCCCTTGGCGGAGCCTCAGAAATGTATAGATGGCTGGACCACGTGGATCAACAAAGATTCAACGGTTAAAGAGAAGAAGTTCTTAGATGTGGAGCCCTTGCCCAAGTCCATGGATCTTGCTAATGCAAATGAACTTGCAGTTTGCAACAGGGAGCACATAGTTGACATAAAATGCAGATCTGTTAAAGAACATTTAAGTCCAAAGGAGACTGGTCTGGACGTGGAGTGCAGTTTGGAGCGTGGTTTGTATTGCCAATCACATCCGGATCTTCCTTGCGTGGATTTCGAAATTAGCGTATTGTGCCGTTGCTCTGAACTAACTACGCACGGTGTCGAAAAGACAACAACGGAGATTAGTACGGGGATCGGGGAAAAATGTGACGTCGCGCATCCCAATTCGCCACATCCGACGAATTGTCAGCTATATTATCAATGCGTTCCTACATTGATGGGACACGAATTGATAGAAAGATCGTGTAGTCCCGGTACTCTTTATAATTCGGAGACTCACGTGTGCGATTGGCCGACAGAAGTTCTACGCACGCGACCAGAATGTTCGGTTGAGTCCAGAGGAACTACGCAAGCCAGTGGCAGAACCGAATGGAGCAGCAATAGTATCAGTCATTACAATAATACACTGTCGACTACAGTGGAAAAGATAGTATCAACTATGAAGGTATGCAAGGAAGACGAGACGTGGAGTGAATGCGCAATCCAGTGCGCTAGGACGTGTCAGTACTATCATCACATTCTAATGACGCAGGGTCTTTGCAACGAAGGTACTGATTGCGTTTCTGGATGCATCTCGATCGACCGACCAACATGTCCTTCGTATAAGTTTTGGAGAGACGGTATCACCTGCGTGGAGGCGAATCACTGTTCTTGTAAGTCCCATGATGGAGGTTCGGTTGCGCCCGGTGCCATAAAAAAAGAATCTGACTGCGAGACCTGCCAATGTATCAATAATTATTACACCTGCGATACAACTTTATGCTATAATATCTCGGGTCATGAAGTGACAGCAGGAACTGGCAGAGGACCGGAAACAACCGCACAACCACCGCTCAGTACGACCTTGAGAAGTACTTGGGAAACATTACCAGTCATCGGGTCATCCGTCAGTGAGCAAACGATCCTTCTATATAGCACGGTCACTCCGCTTGGAGAATGCAGCGATGCCAATTACGTACCGCTAATACAAAATCTGCGGGAAGAAGTGATCGTCCGTTCTAGCGGCAATAGGCATTCTGTTTTACGATCCGAGGATTTGTTAGTGTATACAGAAGGAACAATGTTGCTACCCAAGAAATTTTGGGAACCTGAGATGTTGAACACGAATCAATGGGTTAATATCGAGTTTAATAAACCTGAACCAATTTACGGAGTGATTCTGCAAGGAGGCGTTTCTGAAGATAAATTCGTAACTAGTTACAAGGTACTCTTTTCGGAAGACGGCCAAACCTTCTCATATGTACTCGATCATGAGAAACAGCCACGCGTGTTCAGAGGACCCATTGATAAAATCCAGTCTGTGAAGCAAATATTCTATCAACCAATTGAAGCGAAGATCATTCGTATCAATCCTCTGACATGGCACAATGGAATTGGAATTAAGATGGAAGTACTGGGTTGTCAAGATCATGTAACGTCAACGACAACGAAAACAACAACTTCCGAAAAAGTCATGATACCGGTGTGTGAGGATTCAATGGGATTGGATAACGGGTTGATGACCATACAACAAATTTCAGTGTCAAGCTCACCGCAGCTGATTCAATATCTTCGGTTGTCCACAGAAAGTGCGTGGCGTGCCGCTTTGGATAATCCTCATCAATACGTTCAGTTCAACTTCCTAGAAGCTCGAAATCTGACCGGAATCACAACCAAAGGCGGTGACGACGCTTGGACGACTGCTTACAAAATATTTTATAGCAACGACGGACGTTATTGGAATCCAGTCATCGATGAGAATGGCGATGAGAAGGTGTTTCTCGGCAATTTTGACGCGGAAAGCCAGCGAACGAATTTCTTCGAGAGACCATTACACGCAAAGTTTCTAAAGATACAACCCATCAAATGGCACGATCATATTGCGTTAAAAGTCGAAATCCTAGGCTGTTATCTAATGTATCCTATATCATCAACATCAACAACCAAATCAACGACGTTTAATCAAGAATGCAACGTGTGCGACGGAATTGATGAAATGTCGAACGACGAAGGTTGTAAATGCGAGGATCCTCACTGGTGGGATGGGGAGTCGTGCATACCAAAGCGAGAATGTCCTTGCATGGTTGGACACGTACCTTATGCGGTAATAATAATAGTAGTAACAATAATGCGCTTATTAAAGTCTTAAAACAAACTTCCTAAAGATAGGATGCAGCAGTTATAATAATAGATGTTTATTACAGGTAGGTAGCATGTACGAGACGGACGATTGCCAGCAGTGCGTGTGCTCCTTCAGCGGAACAGCCGCTTGCTTGCCGAAGAAGTGCGAGCCTTGCTTGGAACCGGGCCTGCGATCTGTTGTCGGTGAATTATGCGCCTGTCTCTGCAAACCTTGCCCAGCAGGTACCAGGCACTGTCCCACGAGCAATGTGTGTGTAAATGAAACCGCATGGTGCAACGGTGTTCAGGATTGTCCGGATGATGAGATAGATTGTGCAAAGATCATTTCTACGACACCTATCGTGATCGAATTTTCGACAACAATCAAACAAGAAGTCACAACTATCAGTCCTCCTCCATTGCCATGCGAGAAACCGATTTGTCCACCCGGTTACAGAGTAGTTTTCAAGCAGACATCTCGGCTACACGATAAACCACATCATAATGTTAAGACGAATGTAAAATCCAAAGATCACAAAAGTTTTACAAAAACGAAGACGTACAAAAAGCATCCATACCGTCATCCGATTCATGATCGTCCAATGAAGGATCAATTAGCAATAGAAAACATTCAATGCCCTGAGTTTATTTGTGTGCCCACTAAACCTCCTGTCTATCCTAATGAGGAAAAGCCTGACAAGTGTCCAGAGGTGTTTTGTCCACCGCAATACGAAGTAGTGTATGAGAAGATGAGCATGTACAAGATACGCAAATGTCCCAAATATGCTTGCCGACCATTGCCACCACAGGAGGTAATTTGCAACGTTACAGGTCGAACATTCAACACGTTCGATAACATGGAATACAAGTACGATATCTGTAATCATATTTTAGCCCGAGACATGTATGGTAACGAATGGTATATCACGTTGGAGAAGCAGTGCATCGACTCGCGTGGACAGCGGTCCTGCACACGGGTTTTGGCGGTGATGCTGAATGAACGCACAATCGTGCTTTATCCAGATTTACACGCAGACATTGACGAGTATACTTTCACGGCCGAGCAGATAACGCGACTTGGAAATCGATTACCCGGTTTTAAGCTTTCACGCACAGGCGACAAGATCATCTTTGTCTCGCATCGCTATGGTTTCTGGGTGATCTGGGACTCGAGCACCAATGTGAAGATCGGCGTTACCGCTAAACTAGCAGGTCGCGTGGACGGCTTGTGCGGATACTTCGACGGTGATATCACGAATGATCGCCAAACACCTGAAGGTACACAAGCGAGAAGTACAGTTCAGTTTGGGGATAGCTGGGCGATGGAAAACACGGAATGCGATGTACATGTGTGTCCACATGACGTTCAGGAGCGAGCTTGGATCATCTGCAATTCCGTGAAAAATCCAATGTTACTAGACGTGTGTTCTGCAGTTGTCGACATTGACAGGTAATATTTAATAAACATTTAATATAATAAAAACTTACTAATTTAAACGATTAAATTGGAGTGCACAATTTGTAAAATTTGTTGTAACAAAATTGGAATTTTTAAATAAAATTTTATTAAATTAAGCTAAATGAATTTTTGTGCAGCTTATATATATATATATATTTTTTTTTTTTAAATATATCTCGCAAAATCGATAAAATAATAACTGACTATTATTTCTCTATCGCAGATTTGTGTCTGGCTGCGTGGAGAGCATGTGCTCTTGTTTGCAAACTTCTAACAGTTCTTATGAAGATTGTCGGTGTCGTTTGCTGACGAATTTCGTTGGTGAATGCGAAGCTATCATCGGTCCTGGCGCTGATTCATTGTCGGATTGGAGAACCGCTTATGATTGTCCTGTGAGTTGCCCATCACCGTTTGTCCATCGAGATTGCTTCCGCAGCAAGTGCGAAATCACCTGCGACAATCTACATGAAGTGGAACCGTGTCCGTCAATGCGAGGCGTTTGCTTCCCCGGTTGCTTTTGCCCGGATGGACTGGTGCGTCGAAATAATGAATGTGTGCCGCCAGCGCAATGTCGAGATTGCGTGTGCGATGGCCTTGGCGATGCCAAATTCATCGATTTCAATCATCAAGGTTTTATGTTCGCCGGTAATTGTACTTATCTGCTTTCGGGGAATGTTATGGATAACGCAAAGAATCGAGAAGAGGCTCGTGTATATCAAATCTTGATCACCAATGGATATTGTGGTACCAGTACATGTACAGAAGCTATTACCCTACTCTATGAGAAACACGTAGTACAAATCAAACGAGCAGAACGTTCGAAGGATCTACGAGTGGTAATCAATGATTCCCAAGTGGAAAATTTCCCGTACAACCTCACATGGATTGTTTTAAATCGAATGTCGACCGGAGATGTAACTTTGCTCATATCGTCCTTCCAATTAGAACTTGTCACCTTCCAACAGAATTTCGCATTTACCTTGAAATTACCTTCACATATTTTCAGCGATAATACTGAAGGTTTGTGCGGCAGTTGCAACACCGATGCCGAAAGTGGTTTCGAGAAACGTGATGGAAAGATTACTAATGATGTCGAGGAGTTTGGTAAATCCTGGTTGGTCGAAGATTTGTTGACGCAGTTGGGTTGGAGCGATCAAACATGTTCCAGTAATCATCAACTTCAATGTACGCCTCCATCAGAAGAAGAAGATCTCTGCAAGAAATTTCTACTAGATTTAGCAACGTTCAAGCAATGTCACAGTATTGTTGATTCAAAACCATATTTAGATTGTTGTTACGATGCGTTATGCACTGGCAGAAATTATTGCGACAGCTTAGAGATGTACGCGAGGAAATGTTCGGAAGCTGGTCTATGTTTAGATTGGAGAACTAACGAAATCTGTCCTTACAAGTGTCCCAAAGGTGAGTTTTTGTCTAATATCTTAATTATTAAATTTAAATACAAAAATTGTATTTGTAAATAAAGTCGAAATTTTATATAAAAAAAATGTTTCACATTATTATATCTCCAGATTTTATATTCAATTTAGAAAATAATTTTTATTGATTAAAATTGTATGTATTAATTTGGAACAAATTGTAAAAAAGTTTTTTCTTTTTAAATATATTTATCGTTCACAGATTTTGTCTACCAGGCATGCGGATCCAGCTGTAAAGAAACATGTGATACCATAAACGGTTCAGACAATTTTAAGTGCGCGTCTGATCTTGTCGAAGGATGTTTTTGTCCAGTGGATCATGTATTCCATAATGATTCCTGTATAGCAAAGAAGAATTGTTTTATTTGTGATAAAGATGGTCACATGCAGGGAGATATCTGGCACCCGGATAAATGCACCGAATGCAATTGCAATGATGGAGTTGTAAACTGTCAAACGATGGAATGTCCTGTGTTGGATACGATCTGTGAAGAAAATATGACACCTGTACTTATCAATGGAACCGAGGAGAGATGTTGCGCCAAATATTTGTGTGGTGAGTTAACATAAATATTATCCAAAAATACATTTCTAATGTATATTTATTTATTTCAAAGTTGCATGCTTTGATGAAATTTAATTTATAAATGAATTAATAATTAATTAAATGATTAATTAGATGATTTATTATTATATTGTATCAATTAAATGATAAATTAAAATAATAAAATTAGAGAATATGATTATATACTTGTGAGAGAAATTGTTTAATACTGCAATTTCTCAATGAATAAGAATATATTTTATTGAATCCATTTATAATCTAACAACGCGTCTCTGTAGTTCCAAAGCCGACAGCGCCTACAATATGTATTGAGCCACAGGAGCCAGAATGTGGCTTTGGCCAAACAATGAAAGCGATTACAGATGCTGATGGTTGTCACAAATTTATATGTCGTATGTATAACATGTTTGTATGCATCTCTTATAATTATTTGTCTAATCCTTGCAAGCTATATAATATTGCATGTAATTTCAGAATGCTTGCCTGTAAGCGAATGTCCCATTTTCGATAATTTTACAAATGAAATTGAGCAACTACAGCCTGGTTTTATACATATAATGAATACATCTGGTTGCTGCCCGCGACCAAGTAAAATATGCGATCCAAGAATCTGTCCTTCTGCACCAAACTGTCCGGATTATTATAATGTTATTACAACAATGCTTGTAGACAGTTGTTGTCCCACTTACGAATGTGGTAAAGTTTTTTCATGGTTTTTTTATATAATTGTCAAATGTATTATGTGCATGTATGTGTTGGAAAAATGGAAGGATATTATAGTATTTATAACTTAAATTGACGTAAACATTTGTATAAAAAAAGAGCTATAAGGAGTCAGCGTAATTGAAATGCAATACAATTTTTTCCAAAAATACAATTTAATACGTCAAATTTGCAAATGCAATCATATATATTGTGTTATTAAGATCGTATCTTCGTCATTTTATTTTATTACTTTTTTAAGATTACAAGAGTTCTATGATTTTATTTTTATTGTACTTTTTGTATTTAAATTGACATAAATTTTTTTTAGGAAATCAATATTTTTAACAACACATATTTTTGTAAAAAAGATATAAATTTTACAAAATGAAAATATTGATTCAATTGTATTATTTTATATTTGCATTAGTGCCGCCAAAGGATATTTGCCTTTATACTAATAATGAAGAACAAGACAAACAACAAGTGATAGCGAAAAAAATTGGCGAAGAATGGAAGGACGGTAAATGCAAAACATGCGTGTGCGAGAATTCGGATAATGGTCCTAAAACAAATTGTTTATCCACGGAATGTTCAAGTATGAGCGCACATCCTGATATAAACGATTATGTACTTGAAGAAATATTATTGGATGATAAATGCTGTCCAATCTTTGAGCGTACTGCTTGCAAATGGAAAGGCAATATATACAATGTAAGAATAATTCTCTAATTGTGTATACGTTATCATTTTAATATTATTATAAAAATATAATTTATACTGCTAATCATTATCATAGATTGGCGAAAGTTGGAAGCCCAATATTGAAGATGCTTGTCTCATGATACAATGTAACAAAGATTCAGATAGTATACAGATATTGAATAAAGTTCAAGAATGTGATACCACATGTGACTATGGATACAAATATCAAGCACCTAAAGATACCAGCGTTAATTGCTGTGGTACATGTATACAAGTTGCGTGCATTGTAGAAGGCACGCTTAAAAATGTAGGAGAACAATGGTACTCTGACGATCATTGTACAATATATCTTTGCAAATCAATAAATGGAAGTGTAAGATTATTAATATAATCCAAATATTTACTAATTGATAAAATTATGGATTCATTTAATTATATTATTATTTAAATTTTAGGTGTACCTAGAAGCAAGTACTGAAACTTGCCCAGAAATCGATCCGCAAGTGAAATCTGAGTTCGAAATAGAAGTAAGCAAAATTCCAGGAAAATGTTGTCCGGAAATTGTTAAAACAGCTTGTCGTAATGATGGAAAATTGTATAAACCTGGAGAAACTTGGAAATCTCTCACAAATAGCTGTGTCATCGAGACATGTGTGGATGGTCCGAATATAACAAAGCATAAAGAGATTGAAGTGTGTTCAAAACAGTGTACTCAAGTAAGAATATTCTATTATACGCACTTACATTTAAGTGTTTTTATATATTTAAAATATTTAATTGATTGGTGTTGATAAAATCTTTAAGGGATGGTCATATCAAGAACCAGAAGATGGTAAATGTTGCGGAGAATGCAAGCAAGCTTTTTGTGTGCTCGAAGATACTCTGTATGCGCCTGGCATGACATGGTCATCCGATGATAATTGTACTACTTACATGTGCATGGAAACTAACGAACAGGCAAGTTATCTTTTAAGAAGAGTAAACATCTCTGGATCAGATGCAACTAGTATCTTTTCGGAAAGTTGAACTATTTACAATTAATTATATATATTATTATTTATTAATTTTGAAATTGTTTTATATTGTATAACTGCACATTGATTTTAGCTATCTCTTGCTGTGAGTCCAGTTGCTTGTCCAGATATAACAAATTGCCCTAATGAATCAATTTATCATGATCAATGCTGCAAACGATGTAATATGAGTATTATAAATCAGATTAAAGGTAAAAGAAAAATAAAACAAGTATTCTTTGATTTCTTGGAAAAATAATGCTGTATATTTTTAATTACTTTTATATTTGTGATAAAGATTAATTAATATTCTTTATCAATAATTATTTTTTAGAAACATGTGAAGCAGTTTTCATAGATGCAAACAGTACTGTAGGTATGCTAAGTATAAATCATTCATTTCATGGAAAATGTAAAAACGTGGATGTTATTGAGGGTATTAAACAATGCAGTGGATCATGCCAATCTTCAACATTCTTTGACAATGGTAATAATGCAAAACCAAATTAAATTCTCTCTGTTATATTTTATTACAATAGTTAGCTTGATTTTTATCTTGTTTGTCTTTTCTTATGTAGAAAACTGGAATCAAGTAAATGATTGTCAATGTTGTCAAATGAAGGAATACATGGGTATCATTGCCAATTTGAAATGCGAAGACGGCAAAAGATTGAAAAAACAAATGATAATACCGCATTCTTGTTCTTGTCAAAATTGTGGTTCCTCGAACGTTAAGAACGAAAATAAGACAAAGACGAAGGGTTAATCTCAAAGGATGCTTTGATCATTTATTCTTATTCATGTATTTTTAAATAAACTATTCTCTCCTGTATTTTAATACGCAAGAAGAATAAATATTTTAGTAATCTTTTGTTTATTATAATTATGAACAACCCGGAGCGTGTTTAGCGAGCAATGCGTGCATAGCATAGGTGAAATTCAGTCGAAAATCATTGAATTATATTTGGACATATTACAAATATTTAGATTAATTTCATTTTTTATATCCATTTCTACCACTGTAGATCGATTTTTCCAGAAAAAAATAAAAATTGAATTGACATCTAATTGACTTTTATTTCTTCCTGGCTTAAAATTTCAGTTTAATTTACTCTTTAGTAACATATAATTCTTTAGAATTGGAAAAAAATAAAAAGCAATAAGTTGTATCGAGATTAAAGTAATATAATAGTAGAAATGGATCACATAAGAGATTAAAATTAATTTCAATATATTGATAGAAATAAATAATAAAGAAGATAATTTTGATAGAGATAGAAAAAATGGATATTATATGTACATTGGGTTGGAGAAAAAGTTCTGCGAATTTTTAGTAAATTAAATAAAATTTAAACAAAAAATCGACATTATAACAATTCATTCAGTCAATGTATTGACTGATTTACTTGTTGCCAACGCTCGGTAGGATCTTGATGCCATTCTCGTAAAATAATGCGCACGCATGAATGTGTATGTGAATTAACTTATTTTTTATCTTTTTTTGGTTATAAAGAATTAAAATTAAGAGAAAAAGATATAATGTTCGATTCATATCTTTGCGAATAATTTATTTGCTGATTCATCGAATAAATTTTCAATGTGTTATATTATTTAAAAAAGAAAAAAAATTTAATATTTTTTATTTAGTTCTCAATAAAATGTCGAGAGATATAACATTAATTTATATTACAATATTTCTCTTTAATTTATATTACAATATTGAACAAATTATATTATAATATTGAACAGAGCCAACTATTGAAATCGAACTACTTTATCGACAAAGTCTAACATGCACTTTGTTATGAGGTTTCTCAAAAATTACGATGGAGCTACAAATGTTTCTTTGTACACGTGAATGGAGGAAAGCGAAAGAAAACAGTAATAACGTGAGTTACAAAACTGTACGTACCAAAGATTACTGCACAAGAAAATGATTTTTTGAAACGAAGCTAGAATTTGTATTTTATAAAAAGAGAGAAGTGAAGAATTGGAGCCGTGTACGTTTTAAGAGAAACGACGTTCACGAAGGAACGCGGGAATAAAGTAGTACTCCCTTTGTTTCTGCGGTGTATATAATGGTTATTTGCAAATATTATCGACAAGGCAATTGTCGTTACGGTCAATATTGCCAATTCGAACACATAAATCATTTCGGTAAGACATGTGTTAACATATACATTTTCACTATTCAGCTGGCAAGTAATATATCATTATTTGACTTTCCAAGCGGGCAATACTAAAACCGAGGATGATATCGTGTAAGTATTATCGCATAAGTTCGTATATATATATATTGTGAGTTTTTATTTATGTTTACAAGTCTATATACTTAAGTTAAGATCGATCTTTTTTCTTTTTTATATTTATATACATCAGTATTCTGGTGGCGAAGGAAGTACTTCTTGCCGAGAGAGGCGGCCAGTGGTTGCTGTCTTGCTTTGCCCCACTCAAAGAACGTTCCTGTATCCCAGGGATGGAGGATTTATCTCCAGAGGAAGTTCGATGGGAGATATATAATGCACAGAAAAATGGCATGGTTGAACAAGCGGTTAGTAGATTTTGAGTTGAGTTTATATCTGAGCAATACAATAAAGCAATACAAATGAAACTATAAAATAAAGGATCCCTGAAAGAAAAATTTTTCTGTTGCCCAGATAAATCATGAGAGTCTATTTATTGATATATCAAATCATAGACTATTATTTTTGCATATTGTTTTTAGAAACTACACTTTCAACAATTGTGTCAAGACATGAAGGCAAAAAGGGAAGTGCTGAAAAATCCTACACGAGAAACAATGACGTTGCTGGTATGTCAAGTGACATGGGTTTCTCCATGTTCTTTTGATTAATCAATTAAAGTCTCTCAAATATTTATGAATGATATGATTGTTCTAGAAAAAAATTTTAGGAAGTGGTCAAAAAGGTAAGCCAAATGCATACAACCACATAGCATGAAATATTTAATGTGAATCACTTTTTTTAATTTCAATAAAATATTTCATAATGTTTTAAAAATGTACAAATATTATAAGAAGAAAAATATTTTAAAAACTTTAATATATTTTCTGGATATTTATATTTCAGAATGTTTCATGAAAAATTCTGAAATATTTAAAATCTTGTAATGATATATATATTTCGGAAATATTTCATGTTTTCTGAGGAAATTATCTATTTTATTTTTTGCAGCTCCTCAGCTGAGCTTAGCCAATAATACGTCGACTAATAACGTGTTTGGAAATACAACGTACAATGTGCAGAATAATAATCCATTTGGTGGATTCGCCTCCTCGAACAATACATCGTCAATATTTGGTAAGTCCAATAATAATACAGCATTTGGCAATGCGGCGACCTTCGGAAATAATCTCGGCGGATTTGGTACTACAACGAGTGGTGCTGGCTCCATTTTTGGAACAACGAGCACGTCGACAGCATTCAGCGGTGTACAGAACAGCACATCAGCATTTGGAACGCAACAGACGAATCCGATCTTCGGCGGATCACCTCAAAATGTATTCGGTCAAAACAATGTATTTGGCGGGACGAGCCAGCTTGGCAACGCGCCTACCACCTCGCTGTTCAATAATCCGATGACTTCGCAAGCGAGCACTTCGCTGTTTGGCGGACCAACAACCACCACCTCGAATTTGTTTGGTGGCTCGTCCACCGGATTACAAACAAACCCGGTCTTCGGCGTCTCGACTACGTCATCATCCGGCTCCTTCAACAACGGGATATTCACTCAGCCAAAAACGCAAATGCATGCATTCGGTGGAGCGCCAGTTTTCGCGGGAGTAACTACCAATTATGCCAACACTTCCACTGGCAACTCATTATTTGGCGGCGGTCAAACGTTTAGCACTCCCACAAACGGCATCTTCGGTGTATCCACGGCTGCTGCAACGCCAGGTTTTGGTGCGGCTGCCGCTATCACTACGCCAGCTTTTTGTACGCCTATTGTTGCTGCGACGACACCAGGTTTTGGTGCATCCGTCGCTACCACGGCGCCAGCTTTTGATCTGAATCAACAATCCAGCAATAATACCTTTGGAACGACCGTATCCGCTCCCAATGTCTTTGGTGTACAGAATACCGACACCATGTCGACAAGCAACACGCCATTCGGTGCGCCGTCTGCCGCGATCAGCGGCCCGTTCGTCACCCCTAGCTCGCAACAATTTGATTCTACAAACACGAGCTCGTTTGCGGGAACAGGATTCGGCGCGGCCGTCGCGAGTACAAATAATACATTCGGCACCACAGAAACCTCTTCCAATTCATTATTTGTGAATGCGGGAACTACCTTCGCAACCTCCAACGGAACCATTCCAAATCCATCACCATTCTCCGCATCAACATTCAGCAGTATCAATACAGCAGTATCCTCCCCGTTCGGTTCACCTGCTAGTACAACTGTTACAACAACGGCACCCGCAAATCCATTTGCACCACGGCCACAACAAGGTGCTTCACCGTTCGGAAACGTTGCGCAAAATCAATTAAACATCAACGTTCCTCCTTTTGGAAAAACACCGTTTAACACCGCTATAACCAACAACATCATCGATGATAGCGTTTATAGTATGGATAGTGCATTAACGGATGATGAGAAGAATATGTTCTTGGCTGAAAAATTTATCATCGGCAAGATACCACTCAAACCTCCTACTAAAGATATAAGATGACTTGATAATATCATCTATGAACTTATAATGATATGTATTAAATGTATACTGTGATAAAGATATTATTTCTGCTGTAAATATCTAAATCTTTATAATCTAATATGTCTAAATAGGTTTTTAATAGAAATTATAGTTGTAAAACTAATTAAAGACTCTTATTAATTTCGATATCAATAACTTTGTTAATTCAACAATTAAAGAGTCACCGATGAATTATGTGCCTGAATGATGTGGGCAAAAGGGATTTTATTTAAAAACTCAATTCATGTACGATTCTTTTTAATACAATGAAATAAAATCATTACTAAGTTCATATAACCATTGTTTTATATAATTCGACTCGATTTAATCAACGCACCAACATAAATCAAACATCTTTTGTATCAACGTTTTTTAATTTAATGAATGATACATGATATTTACATATATACAAGCGATGATCGATTGTATCACAAACTATGAAACGTCTTCATAGATTTTTATAATGGATTACTCCGTGTGAAAGAGATGGGGTAGCAGGAGGAGGAGCAGGAGGTACAGGAAGCGGTGGTACGCTATTAATGAATTGCGTGCCTTCCGAAACCTGTAAACAACATATGTACACACTATTCCTAGGCTCATGTAATTGGATTTGATACTATGTAAACACGTTTATAAACACACCTGCGGCAAGTGGCACAGAGAGTTCGACGGATAATTACTTCGTTGCGCATAAGTCGCAGACTGATTGGACGTCTGCGATAGGCCGGGTGGTATACCGTTCGAGGATTTGTATCCGGTGACCTGATAGAAAGACAACAAAGTTCTATGTTAATACACGAAAATCGAACAAACTTTAACAACAATATTTATTGTAAAACGTGATCAGATACCTTATCATTTATTTCAGGAAATATCGTGCTTAGATTGAAATTGGTGAGACTGGTTCCCGATGGATGATGCGGCATGGCCATCGGATTGCTCGAGACGATTCCTCCACGGACCATATTAGAGTTCATAGAGAAACTGGCCGCTCCCACGGTTGCGACACCCTGAGCACTTGCCATGGCCGACGGTGGGGGCGGTGGAAGACCATTCACAGTCTTGGCATAGACGTTCGTTTGCGGATGATTCTGATAAAGAGGATTGGCATGTGGTGGCGGTGGTGGTGGTGGAGGTGGAGGTGGTGGCGGTGCCAAAAACGTTGAGTGATGGTAGTCTTCCAGCGGAGAGTTGATGCCAGACAACGAAAACTCCAGGTTTTGCATAGGACCGCTCTCGAGAGCTTTTCGTTTGCCCTTCTTCGCGGCAGTGGAGTACGAACGTTTGTCGCAGTTGGGATGCTTTCCGTAATGTTGATGATTCTTCCCGTTCCCGTTGGCATTGCCAGTCGTAGTGGAAGTCGTGTTCACGCTGGACGTGTTAGCAGTACTAACACTCGATGAGCTGCTCGTTCCGGCCACGTTTGGCAACAAAAAGTTATTGGCTTCCTGTACATAATCGGCAGCATTCTCATGCAACGGCATGGTCATGTAGCTATTGGGCGTGTTGGAGATGCTAGTGATGAAATTGCTGGTAGGATAGATAGAGTTGGCAGAATTGGACGAGTACGTGTATGTGTTGAAGTTCTGATTGACCACCGATTGACCGTAACCGGCCGCAGTGCCGTCATCCGGTGGTGGCGCGCTAGAAAAGTAATTTATAGGCATCACCGTAGCATCCGCGGACAAACCACTTTGGAATTTATTCTGAGGATAATTGGTTGTGAACTTGATTGATGCGTGCTTATCTTGATGACCGCTAGTATCATGAATACTGGTGCCAATCAACGCCTCCGCTGTGTAATTGCTTTTGCAATTTCTGTTTCTCCAATGAACGTTATTCTGTTGATATTTTTGTTGTGGTTGTTGCTGCTGCGATTGCTGGTATCCCTGTTCCGTGAACACGTGCCCAGATGATTTTTGTTCCTCGTGTCGCTGATGCAAATTGTTATCATTGGTCGTCGTAGACTTGCGAATGTCCATTTGTCGCTTGCTAATTGTTCTGGGACTTGCGTTGCTCTTCCTCTGGTGTTTCCTAACCTGCTGTTGTTGCTGTTGCTGATGTTGTTGCGAATGCTGATGCTGATGCGGATGATGGTGTTGATGATGCTGATGCTGCTGATGATTCTGCTGTTGATGGCTCTTCTCTGCTTTTTCATGTTCTACTAATTGACTCACAGATAGGAAGGTGGAAGCTGGATGCTGTGCATTCTGAGTGTTTAGTATTGCATGTAGATCTCGTCCCGATACGTTCGCTTCTTTCTCCTTTATGGATGGATCCTTGCTCTGCTCTGCAGAGATTCTTGACGATGACGTTGCAGCGCTGAACAGGAAATTCTGTTTCTCCAGATTAGCGCTAAGATCGAGATCACCTACTAGACTTTGCAAACTCGATGGTACAATATGTTGATCAATACACTTGACCGATGACTGGTTGATCGCATGCTCGACGCTATTGTGAACGCTGTTTTTTGTCGGAGACCACGGAAACGGCTGCTCCTCGGAATAGAAGGTTTCCGCGGGCCTCTTCGGATCGCTTTGTAGAACCGGTAGATTTGGGAAGCTGTGAGCAGCAGAAACATCATAATTGTTGTAGAATTGATTCGGAGTGCCCTGATTGTATGTGGGTGTTTGCGTAAACAGATTGTTTGGGCAGAACTCCAGTTCTTTGCCAATCGGTGGTAGAATAATATCGGTAATATTAGCGTTGTGCTTGACTTCCGGTGTCATCATCCAATTAACCGGCGCCTTGATTGCATGTTGCTGATGTTGATTACTCTTAGACTTATTATTGTTACCGTTGTTATTGCTACCATGAGATTGTTGTGGTTGCTGTTGCTGCTGGCTGTGTTTCACATCGCTACTGTAATTACCGCTGTCATGCAGAGAAATCTGTCCTTGAGTGAGAACCTGATACTTGTGCTGACTTGGCTGTTGCGTCGTTTTCTCCGCGTATTTGAAATTCACGCCGGTGTAAGCCTCGATTGGATATTTCATCTGCACGTTACTTTCCGCCAGATCGAAGTTAATCTGTGGTTCGTATGTGTACATCGTCTTTTCCTGCTTGGATGATAGATTTTGATGATTCTTCTGTCCGTGTTGCTGGGAATGCTGCTGTTGTTCCATGGCAGAACTAAATTCGTTCTGCATGTAGTCCGAATCCATATTATACTTGTTCTTGCTCTTACCACCATCAGGAAACTTGTAATCATTGCCAGTTTGTGGATTTTGCATTCGATTCTGTTTTAACGGATCATTTCTAGTTTTCGAAGGATCGATGAAAGATTGTTTCTGCGACTCGATCTTTCCTTGTCGCGATTTATCGATTCCAGTTGACATGGTTGAACTATTCGGATAATTATCGCCAATCAACACTTGATTAGAAAAACTCGAATTGTCCTTGTGCAATGGTACATAGCTGTAATTTTCGCAGATGGTCTTTGCTTCATTATTATCATTCGAATGTGGCTGTCCTTGATCGTAGTGTACCAAATTGTTATTGTTACCACCACTGACCGGTGAGAATGTCGTCCACGAGAGGATACTAAAATTGGATGAATTATGAGCGACAGTGGTTGTGGACTTGGTGTGATTCTCTGTCATCGTACTCTGTTCGTAATTGGATGTAGTGATGAACGATGAGGTCTGTTGCGAGTATCGTGCAATAGCACCTTGTTGCACTGCTGCTGGCTTATTGTTATTGTTGGCCATGGCAATAGTTGAAACAGCAACATTCATCTTCTTGTCATTTTTACTAGAATATGAAACGTAATTACTGTGTGTGCCGTCGGTATTTGTATTCAGAACGTTCGTTCGCTCACTAGGATTACTCATCGCTTCCTTAACGTCGTACTGATATGATTGAACGAACGGATCTACATCCGGTCTATGTTCCAGCTTCTTTGCTGGAACATAGACCGAATCACGCATGTGATTGTGTTGTTGTTCTTGAGTTTTAGAGCCGAGTACATTATTCAGTTTCGTCTCTTGATTCACCTGATTCGAACTGTTCAATGTGTCCGTGTTTTTGTTTAGTTTGGAATAGTTTCGTTGGAAAGTGTTCTCCGAAGAATTCTGACTCGTAGTCTTTGTGACATATTCTTGATTTCGCGACGGAGCATTTGTGGTCTCGTTATCTCCACTTGTATATGATATGGAGTCCTTCTGCATTACTTTCGTTTGATTCCCAATGTAATCATTGTGAGAGCTCGCGATAATATGTTCCTGTTTTTTCTGAACATTAAATGTCTGCTGAGAACCATTCAAATCTAAGAGAACACGACTATCCTTGGTCTGACTGTACATATGTTGCATGTCTTGAGAAGACAGAATCGGAAGGGAGGAATCTTTGGTTGACAAAGAGTAATTCTGCATGCTCTGGGACGTCACTGGAAGACTTCGATCCATCTGATTAGAGTAATCGACACGGTGATCAGAAACGATACCAGTAGAATCGATTAGTGTGTCTTTGTTGTGCGATGGATAAATTACATGTGATGAACTCTGCGAGCCCTTATCTTTTGTTTGAGTCGAATAGTCTGTTTGCAAAGATCGTAAAGCTGCGGTCGAAGAGTTTGTGGTCACAGTCGTGTTTTCAAGACGAGTGCTCAATAGATTTTGAGAACCATTGTTGTCGACGCGCGGACCTTCTGTGGGATTCGATTCTTGCGTCGTCGCGATAGCATTTTTGAACATAGACGAATTAGACGTATGTTGCATTGTGCCAAGACCATTGCCCACTATTGTTGAGTAACTAGGCAAGAAGTCCTGAGCTCCGGAATATGCTATGTCGGGAGTGCGGCTCGTCGCTACTTGCGTCGATGTACAATCCGTGATATCGCTTTTATTATTAGTAGATGGAGTGTTTACTGACGCTTGGATGTTTACTGACGCTTGAGACGTAATTACGTTGACATTATTCAACGTGCTCGTTGTTCTCAATTGACTCGGACGACCTTGATGCGTCGTCAAACTTGGAGAACTACCTACGATACACGAGGAGTCCACAGTAGAGAAATTGACTGAGGTATGAGAAGGAAACGCATTGGTGGTCATCACAGATTTCTCTAAGTTCGGTGTCAGGACGGTCTGCACTATCTTGTATGGTTCCCGCAACGTTTCTTCGTTCACAACCTTCGGCAAAGACTTTGTCGTCGCACATTCCACAGGAACGATTACATCGGTTGCATTTACATTCGCAATTTTCTCTTCGCAGGACGTTTTCAGTCGCTTCTCCGCAATCGCATGCGATGGCGAGGAAGTCTTAATCTTGAAGCTATTCGGCTCCATGGTGCCAATCTGCAATAGCATTGGTGGAGTCTGACTATGATATTTAAAGTCATCTTTCATCTCCTCTTCCAAGACCTCGGTCTTGCCATTCAAGGATGACACTAGTGGGAAAGCCATCAGGAATGCTGCTGTGGGTGATATGGATTCCGGATTATGCGAATTGGAGGGAACATGCAGAGATGCAAATATGTCATTAGACAAGTCTGAGTGTAGCCCGTCCGTTCTATTGCTGATCGGTACGAATGTATTGTCGGTGGTGTATGGCAATGATTTCGATATTTCGTCCTTCGAAGTCTTTGTCAATTTGGTCTCGTTGTTGACTATGTTGGCTGTTAATGGTGATGACACCGATGACGATGACGACGATGTCGATACTGATGTCGTAACATCGACAATGTTTGCGTCGGATTTCATCGTTGTTGTAGTGTTTGTGTCCAAATTTAGAATGATTTTGTTGCTTTCCGCGCCAGTCATAGCGTCATTAACTCGCTGTTGCTCCTTGGCCGTCGCTACACATAGAAGACTATCAAAATGCGTGCCCAGATTGCACGTTTTCTTCGATCCATCCGAACCGACAGCTTTCTCCGCCACTACAACATCTGTCAAGGTCGATTTCGCACTCAAATGATCTACATTTTCACCATTTTTTTCCGTTATGCTTTCTCTCGACATGTTGAAATCATTGGATGGTCGATCTGTAGATGTATCTGTCTCAGGCGACTCATTGGAAAATTTGTCCGAAGAAACAATCTGTGATACGACAACATCTTCGGTTGTTTTCTTGTTCATATCAAAACAATTTATGCTTATGTCTATCAATTTGCTTGTCATAGACGTTTTTTCTTGACTCTCGTTTACTGCTTGAATAACTGTACTTGATTTCGCAGCGGCAGATTCCTTCTCGTTGCTGACAGTGGTATGCTCTTCTGGGATGTTCTCCCCTATTTTTTCTATAACGTGCTTCAAACCTACGATAGATTTGCAAGTGGCGGTGAAATCTGTTGCTTTTGAAACAACTGGTTGGGCAGATTTCGCTTCGCCATTTGTGTCTTTACGCTTCTTGTCGTCAGGTTCATCCGCGGAATCACATTCAGATAAACCACGTTTAGGCGTGCCTTTTCGCGGAGTTGCATCCTCTTGAGTTTTGGCAAGTTCTTTCGATGATTTCTTCTCAATATTTAACTCCTCGGGTGTTTCTGGCATACTCTGGACGCTTTTATGACTCTTAGAGTTATTTTTGTTACCCTTTGATTTTACTTCTAATTCTTTCTTGTTCGCACTATCCTTAGGCTTCTCCATTTTCTCCTTGTGTATCGCTGGAATAGGCACTTTGTAAGCCATAGTTGTTGTTGTAATTTCCTTACCTTTCGGCAAGATACCCTTGTGCCCGCCGATCTTCGTGGCGTTGATTATATTCTTTACATTTGATGCCCAATTGTGAGAATCGACGACCATATTCGCACGAATATTCGGTACGGTGTTCAGAGTGACTTTCTGCACAGTGTTAATTAGAGCGTGATTGCATATTGAAACGACGGAATTCTGGACACGATTTGCCAAGGGTTGCATTACAATCATCTGACTCTGTTGAGTGTTACCGAGGATTATCGGATTCGTCGATGTCTGCTGCGTATTCACGATGATGTTTGATGTCATCGGAGTTACGAGGGGCATCAATTTTCCACCAGATAAAATAAGAGCATTAGGAGTTAAATTGGTGACGGTATTGGCCACAGATGGCAATGTCGAATTTTTTTCATCCTTGCGTTTGCGTTTTTTCTTCAATGACTTTTGAGATTCGACTTTTTTGTCCTCTGAAAACAGATTTACATAATGTCAAATACATACAGTAATATAAAAAACGATATATTAATATAAAAAATGTGTTAATTATTTTACCGATTTTTTTTTTCTTAGTGGTTGTCCCTGTCGCAGTCGCTTCATTAGCAGAATCTAAATTAAAACATGAGAATGATAAAAACATTTACAAAGACTTTAAATAAATCATTTGATTAAATAACAGTAATTCTAGATTTGTTTATACCATTTTGACAACGCTCCGCTTCTTTCGATCCAGTTTCAGGTAGACTACTTGTACTATCGGAATTATAGTTTTTGCTATTGGCACAGTTTACTCGATTTTCTTGATTTTCTATCAAATTACAAACTTTCTTAGCGACGGCAGCTTCCTCGGACAACTTTTTCGGAGCCGACGATGTTGCAGATTTTCTCTTAGAAGGCACTTTATTCTCCGTGGATTTCTCCTTCTTTTTCTTCTCTAAAGTTTTCTCTGCAAGAATGATTAGATAATTAGAAAACTTTAATACTTTTAATTTTAACTTTGCATCAACATGTAATGCACTTACTTTCTTCGATCTTATCAAAATACTTGTCTACGTCGTCGACATTAATTTTGTTCGACCATTTTAAGGGAGATATTTTTTCAAGAGCTGGTTCAGCTGGTACAGAAATTCCTGCCTCTTTGAGAAGAGTGGATAGCAACTGAGTGCGAGACGTCAGCTGTATTACCAGTTTCTTCAAACGTGCCAATTCTTCTTCTGGAAAATCAAAACAATACATCACTACTGAATAGATTTAAAAACTGAAATTTTCTTTTTCTAATATATATATATACTGCGTGAATCTTAAAATACATACTGTGTGCCTCGGAAGCGTGAGTGGAGAATAATTCGTCGGTACGACTATGGAGGTCTTTTATGTACTTTGAAGCATGGATCAGAATGTCGACCTTGTTGCGTTTGCGACCTTCCTGATGCGGCGGCAGAAGATCCGCCAATGTCTTGAAGTATGCGTTCATACGTTTTCTTCGATCTCGCTCCCATGTTTTTGCTTTGCTGCAATGAGATTTGCAGGTAGAGAGAAAATAGAAAGACCTAAATGACATAGGGTATTTTCCACTTGATGACATAAGTTGATACAAATCGACACAAGCGTTGTTCTATTCTTGTTGACATTCGGAGAGTAACAAAGATTGAATGACACTTGTGTCGATTTGTATCATCAGATGAAAAACCCATAATGATTTCGTTATTCACTGCAAGTATTAAAAACCTATAGTTCACGTTATCCTATAGATTTTCAATACTTGCAATGAATAATAGAATGCAGTCAGTGTAATACAGTGAATCATTACATCCTTGTTGTTTGCCAATGTTAAACAAAAGATGAAACGATCACTGTGCCGTTTACTGGAAAGTAAAATATCATAGAACAGATGAGCTGGAACATTTCCTCGCGTAATTATCATCACGTTTTTTAAATGAGAGAAGAAACTTTAGAGAAACTTAAATCAGACAGACCGTAAATAACAAGGTAGCTGTGTGACAGGTTAGAGAATCGAAAAATTTTAAAGACTCACGTGTTCTCCTTTCGTGGCATAATTTATCCGCTTGACATCGTTCTGTAAAGATAGCGTGTCGCGAGAAGCGCCGGTGCGTCACTTGTCACCGACATTACGCGATCGCGAGAATTGCTTTCGTAATTCTGACATTTTCGTTCCACTAGCGAAATACAAAACACAGTGCTAGCAGCTACAGCTGTGTGTCGTGCAGCGGGGGATGGAATGAGCGGAGAATGCGAACTTTCGATTTGGGTTCGTCGCGCTATCTCGCAACAGGAATCTGATTTATCGACGGAAGCTCGGATTCCATAAAATATTTCAGGAATATATTTCCAAAATCTTATTACAAGATTTTATTATAAATATTTCAGAAATTTTTCATAAAATATATCTAAGATATAAATATACAGAGTTTTAGAAAAAAATTTTTTTACAATATTTTTGTACAATATTTCTAAAATGTTTTTAAATATTTGAATGCAATATTTTAAAATGTTTATAAAATATTTCTGACATATTTTATTGAAGTGGATTTTGTTATAAAGTTACAATCGGTGAAAAATGGATCTAGATGGCGCGTAAAATTTCCGAGAACATCGATGCGATTGTCTATTTGTTTTCTGTATCTGAACTAAGTAAGTTGAACTTCCTGTACTTTTCAGCTTTCTTTCTTTTCTCTCTAACTACACACCTGCATAGTGCAACTTTTTTTCTCTCTCTCGCTCTCTTTCTTTTTCGCCGTTGACGACATTGTGACGTCAAACTTGAGATCGAGCATTTTCACATGCACGCTCTCTACACTTTTTTTTCACATTCTTTTCGCTTATTATTCAAAATGTGAATGATTACATCTTTTATATAAATAAGAGAGAGAGAAAACGCAATAAGGCAAGTTGAAAACAGATTTTTCTTTTCATCTTGAATCAACGAGTTAAGTCGAAGATCTGGAGATCTCACGCTTCGACCTTCGATAACTGATGAGATCAGTGATGTCGATATCTCTTCTCTCGAGACAAGACAAGACGCTGGGAGAGATCGAAACACCTTTCACAAGAATCTCTCACGGTCGCGTGTTCGATCGTGCGTAAATTTTTTGTTGAAATCATAGTGAATAGAACGCGCAGGCGTTATAAAGCTTTCAGTTGTAGGACAAGGGCAAGGACGTGGAATTGAAAACGAGACTCAAGAGTGATATCGACTTGTTTTCTTAAACAACAGCGATTCAAAATGTTCCATGGCTCATCGATCCTTCAATAATGTACCATGAACGTTTACATTGAGAAATTTCGCAGAAAAAAGAAAATTGAGAAAATTTTGGAAACTTTTTTTGCCTTTCTATTTATTTTAATTAATTCTCCTCAAATTTAATTCCCAACAACGGAATCGAAAAACCGTTGAAAAATTGAATTTCTACTTTCTGAAATTATACAGAGAGTCAATCCGCTATTCAGTAAATACCAATTAGGTATAACAGTATGTAATATTACATCAATATATTATAATTTCCTACTCAACAACAATGTATGTAACTATTGTGTACATACATCTTACATCTGTTCTACTACTTGTACACTTATAATATTGAGTGGATATTTATATATTATATTTAATGTGACTTGCAAATATTTTAAAACTCAATTAAACTGCCGATGGAAGAGAATGTATAATGAATATAAAGATAAATATAATAATAATTTATTTTTAAAAGCTAATATAATTATTCATATTTTGACGGGTAGTGCAATTAAATGATTTCGAAAATAGAACTGTATCGTTTAATTACCGGATTATTGATATTGATACTCTTTTTGCAGCAGCGATATCCAGAGATCTACTTTTAATCGCGCTCTATATGCTTTTTCATTCGAAGAAACATATTTTTTTTCTTTGTTTTCCCCAGCAAAACGAGAATGGATTGAAAAATGAATTGAAATGAATTCAGAAATATTGATTCACGAATGTTAAAATGAATGCTTTTCAATCCTGAACGCATTTTTATTCATTTATAGGAATTACATGGAACATATCTTTATGCCTTTCAATCTAAAAATAATATTATACTTTTTCTGTACATTGTGAATACTGTTCAATTCAAAATTTTGAATAGGAAATGCAGTTTTTCAATCCAATTGCATCCAATTGAATCCAATTGAATCTAATTAAATCCAAAAAAAAGTATTCGCTATTTATTAAATACGCATTCGGATAGAACAAAAATTTCAATCTATTTTAATCTATTCTCGTTTGCTAAGTTCTTTTGCAGTCGTATTTCAAAATGCAGATGAGAGAGATAAAGAAAGAGAAACGGGAGTCTCGCGTCGCCTTGCGCGGAAACGATTTCCCAGCTTCCCGAATGGGACGGGGAATGCGGAGGCAGCGGACACACATAATCGGTGCACGCACGCGTGGTGGGAGTGAAACCGTTCGCGGGATCAGCGACGACGGTAGCGGCGGCGAAGGGTTGGCTCGTTCGGGGAAAACAGGTTCGCGTCGTTCGTCGTAAACGTTCTCACGCGCGGAGAATCTCACGAAAGGGAAAACAATTCATCCGTGATACCGTCCCTTGTGGACTTGGCCATCGCGCGTTCTACGCTTCGAGAGGGGGGTCGGGGTTGGAGGCGGACGATAGCCCATGGGCGAAGAATGTCAAGCGCGAGAGTGCGCGAGTGCAAGTAGTAGAAGCTGGTAGAAGCCGTAAACGCCGAGAGTTCCGGAGGGGCAATCAATTTTCCACGTAGTGCGTTTATATACGGTGTGTGTGTGTATATATATATATATATATATATATATATATATATATATATATATATGTATGTGTATGCGCGTGTACCGTACGCGTATCGCACGTCGCTGAACCTCGCGTCATCATATCGTGGTGTTAGTCGCTAGTCGAGATCGCGGTCGACTTCAAGTAGTAGAGCTCTCGCGGAGCTGCCGAAGCATCCAAGCGTAGTTCATTCGAGGCGATTTATTGATAATAAAGACAACTGGCAGCTGCTGGAATCGTCTCCGTGTCGAAAGCGTCGAAAGGAGCCGAAAGTAGCGACGTAAAGGGGATAGTTAGCGGAGAGAGGGTATCAAGTGTGCGTATGCTGCAAAATCTGGAGAGGACTTGGCGAATGGGGGCACGGGTACGTTGCTGAAAGAGAAGGAGAGAGAGAGAGAAAAGAATCGCGAGCTTGCGTCAGCGCGATTCGACACGGATTGTTGCGCGAATCACCTCAATACACCTCGACACACGATACAAATCGACACAATTCCGCTGAATTCGCAAATACCAGCGTTATGTGAGAACGAGCCTTGTGTTTACGATTTACGATGCGTCAACGCGACGAGTGACGTAGAATCTCCCTCGGGGGATTTTTTTTCCTTTCCCTCTTAGCCGCGCCTGTGTTTTCCATTTAAAAGCTCCAGAGATTCGCGATCTTCCGTTTACGCACGTACGTGTATATCGATTTACGCGCGAGTGTCGTCTCGCGAGTCGCACGCGCTTTCTTTCTCTCCTTCCCCTTTGTCCTCCTCTTCCCTTCTCCCCTCCTCCCTTCCTTCCCCCATATTCCCCTCCTCCATGAGCGTCCTCGTGAAATTACGCGATCGTGATGATTTCTGCTCGTCGAACGTCGTGACGGATGGCGACGCGGAAACACGTCACATCTCATCGTCCTTCGTCACGGAAATAATCCTCTGTACTTGCGCGCAATTGTACCATCAGCAGGTTGACGTATGAATGGTGTCGGGGTCACCGTAGGGACACACGCCACGTACGTGAATTCGTTTGACAAGATGTCAACGACCACCGATGTCAGCGACTTGGCGGTGGATCTCCCCAAGGAGGGGACGCCGATCTTCCTGCAGACCCGCGCAGCCTGGGCCATCGCCGGAGTGTTTATGGCTGTTGCGCTTTTCTTCACTTGCCAACAGGTAATGGAACTGTCAATAAAATACAAAGTCTAATCTGTATTCTTTTTGTTTCCTGTTTCTTGATTTTTTTCTCTATCTCTTGTCATTTTCCTTTTTTGCAATCGTTTAATAATCGTGTTTGTTGTGTTTCTTTTTCGAAGTTCATCAACTCTTATCTTGGGTGACAGAAGATGAAGAAAAAGAATTAAGATTCCATATAAGATTAACTGTAATCTCGGTAATAGAATTAAGACCTGGTTCCATGTAAGATTAACTGTAATATCTTAACTTATTCTTCATATTTTTCTAATTTTTAGAGCTAGAAAGAGATAAAAAGGCAAGAGAAAGAGGTAAAAAATGACAAGAAGCAAAAAACAGGAAGCAAAGAACGCATTGTAGATTAGACTTAAGATGCTTGATTTGCGATACAATCATTTTTCTCTTTTTTCATTATTTGTAGATCTATCAGCATCTGAGGTGGTACACAAATCCCACGGAGCAGAGATGGATAGTGCGAATTTTGTTTATCGTGCCCATTTATGCCATCTACTCCTGGATCTCGCTGTTGTTCTTCAATAGCGAGAGCTACTATGTTTACTTCTTCACGGTGCGGGACTGTTACGAGGCATTTGTTATATATAATTTCCTGTCACTATGCTACGAGTACCTAGGCGGTGAGGGCAACATCATGTCCGAAATCAGGGGCAAGCCGATACGCTCCAGTTGCCTATATGGCACCTGTTGCCTGGTTGGAAAAACTTACACCATCGGATTTCTAAGATTCTGCAAGCAAGCCACTTTACAGTTCTGCTTGGTGAAACCAGTGATGGCATTTGTCATCATATTTCTGCAAGCCTTCGGCCATTACAGAGACGGAGATTGGTCACCCGACGGTGGCTATATTTACATCACGATAATTTACAATATCAGTGTATCGCTTGCACTTTACGGGCTGTTTTTATTCTACTTTGCTACGAGAGACCTACTGACGCCGTTTGAGCCTGTGCTCAAATTTTGTACAGTCAAGAGCGTCATCTTTTTGTCATTCTGGCAAGGTAATATCTGAAATTAAGCATTTATAAGTGTGTGGAGTAAATAACTGATAACAATTGCAACAAACTTTTTTTATGCAGGAGTACTGCTAGCTATCTTGGAGAAAGCAAATGTCATTTCACCCGTTATAAACAGTCTAGGTCAATCAACGAGTGCTGGCACAGTCTCCGCCGGTTACCAAAATTTCCTCATTTGTATCGAGATGTTATTCGCTGCTATAGCTTTACGTTACGCGTTCCCGTATCAAGTATACGCAGCTGGATGTGTTACCGACTCCAGGGGTAGAAGCGTGACGATGCAAAGTATCAGTAGCAGTTTGAAAGTACGTTTACAATATTCCTGAACTTTTTACAGACATATATTCTTTTTTTTTGTTTCGTTGATTTAGAAATACTCTATTCGATATTTTATAGGAAACGATGAATCCAAAAGACATTATGACCGATGCCATCCATAATTTCCATCCACAATATCAGCAATATACTCAATATAGTGCAGGTATGTGTTATTTTTTGTGCTATAATTTTTTTTGTGCTAATTTCTTTTAAGAATTTCTATATAGTTATTTACTACTATATGTACATTTTTATTTATTTTTATTATCGATATGTTTATGAATCTTCATACAGCATGATAGTGTGTGATATCAAATTTATGTCGTTTATTTAAGTTTTTGTATGTATTGTCTCACATAAAGTTATTTTTTTTCTCATGCATTCATAAGAAAATGTCATGTTAAAATAAGGCGGTGATACTGAATGTTCTAATTATAGAGCAAGATTATCTGACATGTAATGTCAATAATGCCAATAATAGTTACACAAGATACACGTTTTATTCAAGATTGCAAACGCTTTAGTTACAGGCTTTGGCGCTTTTGTATATAATTTACTTGTACTCTTTCTGACACTTCACTGCTGATCAATGCAGACACCGATATTATTACATTAATATTCACTCTCACATATGTATAGCAAAGTTCACGCAAGTTTCAAGCAAATGCGAAATTCACGGATAGTATAGAATCTCTGCTTTCAAAGATAGTCCTCTAATAATATTTATTATTTTACTTGTATAAAAGATTAATTATATAAAATTTCCTTAATGTGTGCCGATTTATTAGACAATTCAGATAATTACTTTGAAGGCACTTTTGTTTGATGTTTTTCAGACGTTAGTACCAACTTGCCGTACGAAAAGATATGACAGTGAGGCATCACTTTTTTAATTTCAAGAAATTGGACATCGACTTTATGCGCGACTTTAAATGAAGATCGAAAAGAAAGATACTTCATACAGCACTATACTTTGCTTACGGAATTATACAATGCCTTAGAGATCGGTATCTGTCTACAAAGGGTCAATTTCTCGAAAATTATTTCTACGCTGAAATTACAGAATAAGGGTTGTACTTAATATACCATCGATATATACGTATTATATGCATATAAGATCATCTATTTTGCGATTAACAAACTCTGCTGTAAAATAGAAGTTAAGCACTTAACATAAGAGAAGCATTTAGAAAAGAGAAAAAGAAAAACGGGGAGGGAGAGAATAGCGTACTTCTACAGTGTTGCTCTATAATGAATGTAAAAACTGATTAGGAGTACAGTTTACTTAACACTACAAACGCTTTGAAGCATTTGATTGATCAATCGCAAAGAAAAATTTTTCAAAGCTTTTGTAACATCAAGTGGACCAGATCCTAAGCATTAGTGTAATATTTTTTTTGTTTTTTTTAATAACATATAACTCAACTTAATTTTATTGCTTTTATTTTTATATTCCTATCACATGGTACCATATAGCATGCGAATATACGGTATAAAACGGCCGAGCATGTAAAGCACATCATTATATCCTTTTTCCCAAAGGTACAGCATACAATGGTAAAATTATCACGATCCTAGCTGCTTGCGATTATTTTTTTATATTAATAACAATTTGCATGAATCGTTTATATTGCGATATTATCGCATTAATATATTTTTTTTTTGCACCTTTGTATCATGTGTATACGTAAGAATTCGAACTTTGTTGCTCTGATCAAGTTTCTTGCGCAGCTCGATATGCGTTATCAACGGTTTTCGTGCAAAGTTCGAAATTACCAATACACCGAATTTAGACATCAGGGGGCAAATTTCGATAGGAATTTAATAGATCTTTTAAATAAACGATTTTCTCTGTATAATATAAGAAATGAATTTGTCAGAATTATTATGCCAGTTTTGAGCCTTGATTTTGTGAACGCATTTCCAGAGCAAGAACGTTCGAGATGTAAATGTGACATTTTGGAGAGGATTGGTACAACGTTGGTGTATTCGGTCATATAATTTCACGATTGTGAAATTAATATAAAAGTTGAATTAATATTTAAAGAAAATTAATATAAAGGAACCGATTGGTCAATTTTGGCGCATTTATTGATCAATGGACACGTGTATCTGATGTGTTTGCTCACTGTAATGTGTAACAATGATGTAACAATTAGGGGGCCCAAAAGGACAACGTGGTATGCGAGTATCCAGCTTCGATCCGGATGATCCACAAAACATGCCGGTACCACCACCTCAAAGGCGAAACACCTCTCACCAGCGTGTCGCAACGATTTCGCAAAATTATAATGAGAAAACGATGTTATTGAGCAGCGACGATGAATTTCAATAAGGCACACGGATGTAGTTCGGGGAAATGTGATTTACGCTCGAGAATCGTATCGACAAATATTACAACGCGAAACTTCCATGAATTTCTAGAAATCTGCTTTCGAAGGGAGGATGCAAGAGAAAAACGATGTTTTAAGGAATTCGCATGAAGCGAATTTAATTCGTTCTTGCAGACCTTAAAAAAAAGGAAAAAAAGGGACATTGCGCAGAGCGTAAGAGCGCATTGCGTTTCACTGTAATAGTTCCATAATGTTACATCCATGTTAATATATGTATTACGTTATAACATACGAGTAAAGAAATAGTATAGAAGATATTTATTTTACTATGCTGACATGTTTGAGGCAGTGTTATTCGTACACCCGTGGCTCTACTACGACACTGCAAGAAGTATTAAGTGCACGATAATGCTTGCTCTTCGTAATAGATAAGAAAAAAGTAATTGTATAGTACTTAATTTCACGCGCGATAACGCACTTTCTCAGAGTACTGTTTGTACGTAAGCATCGACACTTGTTTACACTTTTGTATCTGTTTTTATTTATGTGTTTGCATTTAGCAAACTTTGACTTTTACAATTTCGCATTCGTGCTTATTTGGGAAGCCTCGCGAGCCACAGGAATATTTGCGTCCTGTAAAATTATTCTTTCCTTGATTTCTTACGAAATGTACATGTATATATCACCGAGATAGATTAAATCTGAAAATACGAAGAAGTTGAAGCGAGTTTTCCTTCTCGACGAAAGCCTTTCGATATAAAAGAAAAAACAGAAAGATACATAACAACATTATATGCGCGAGGAAAGGATGATCGATGAGCATCGTGTCAGATATAAACATTTGGTATTCGGTGTCTTATGTGTACAACTATGTATAATCCTCATATTTTTTTTAAAAGCATAAAAGACGAGCCAAGTTAACAAAGATCTATTTTATATGACAGCACAGTGTGCCGAAATCTTTCGTCGCCATTTAAGAACGAAATGAACGTGTAAATCTGTAAACAAATTTTATTGTCCTATTACATCTCGTAATAAAGATAAGACACAACTACATGAATAGAACATTATTTATTTACAATTAAAACATCTGTTAATAATACCTCATATATAGAAAATATACATATATATATTATATATATATATATATATAGAATAATTTATATGTATATATAAGAAATTTTAATTACACAATCTGTCGATGCTTTTTTTTCTTAAAAATATGTTAATCAATTCGAATACCGTATTACTGTTAGAAGAATAATTTAGAATGTTATTAACAGCCTTTACTTTTTGGCAAAAAATAAAGATATAATATTGTACATGTTTGGATAAAACGGTCATTTTTCTGATCGCAATAGCGAAAAGCACCTTTATTTGAATTTCCACCAATATCCTACGTCTATCATCTACCAGCCAATCCAATATGATTGATTATTCGTCACAATCTTCTTCCAGCCATGCCAAGGGGATTCCAAGTTTTCGCGCGAGGGTAATGTTTCCGGAAGTATGTTACCGGTTTTTAATTGTACTCCTCTTAATGTTGACTTTAGCGACGTGCTTGCAGTAAATTGTTTCTCATCGTTTTCTTCCTCTTCTTCGATATCTTGATACTGTAATTCGTCATCCATATAAACGACTGCGTTGGTATCCTCGTTATTTGCGTACTTGTGATACTTCTCAGCAACATCGCGCTTCGTCACTTTGCTCGTAGTTACAAACGCATTCTGTATGATTTCCAAGTCGTGGGCAGCCAGTGGAGATTGCGGATTAATTATAGGTTTGAAGCCGATCGACCTGAGCCGCGCGATCCGTAAATCGCTATCGAATGCATTCACTGGCACAAAAGCCGACGTTCTATCTTGCAGGGAATCCGCGTATTCCTCGTCGCTTTTGCGACTCGTGTTATCCTCTGTGAGCGTAGAAGTAGCACAGATTCGCAACTGAACTTGCGATCCTTGATCGCACACATCCAACACGGATTCCTTCAATTTTTCCAATTTATCCCATTTCATCTTCAAGATAGCTCTTTGATCATTTAACTGTCCAATAACATAAACTTCCGGATTATCAGAGACAAGTCTACACTGCGTCGTCGCGTCCATTGTGCTGGGTTTCTCCTGTTTTTTGCGAAAGCAATGTAAACGCGGTTGAGCAGTACGATGTGATAAAGGAATTGTCCGTGTTAGCTTGTTTCGACTCCTATCGAAGGAAGTCTTGGTGATAGCGTGATCAACTGTTACGATTTCATTCTCTTTCTTCTTGTTGCTGACATTGTTATTATGATTATTGTGATTTTCATTATTATCATTACTAAGATTACTTCTAAGAGTTTTTTGCTTCTCAATTGAACTGTTAATATTCTTGTTATTTGCGTGCACGGTATTGGTCAACCTATACTTATTTTTCGTTTGTCTCTCTCCGACACGATTGATTTTGGTCAGTTTGCTCTTCCGTTTAAAACTAGACTTGTATCGCTTGTTGGACGAATATATTATGGTATTGAAGGTATTGCAATAGTTTGAGTATGCATTGTTTTTGCATCGTAATCTCCTGTTCCTGGGTCCACGTGTCATGGGACCAAAATTAGCGTCTATCGACAAGTTGGCAATTTCCCTATCTCGTTTCTTGTACTTGGTTTTCTTAATTGACGAGTCAGGAAACTTCGGCTTTACCAATACTGTTTTCTTGTCAGTCCTTAGACGAGTTTTTATATCATACGAACTGCGAGTATGTTGCGCGATAGTCTGAAGCGAACTCTTTACACGAAACGGCGATAAATACTCATTGTTCTTCTTGGACATGCAATTACGATCGCTCCTCCTAATGTTATTATTATGTTTCTGATCCGCGTCGTTACAGGATTGGCGATCCACACCGGGTAGCAAGTTGTCGAATTTTTCTCCATCCGCTTGCTTGGTTACTTTCCAAAATAATCTTTCAGATTTGGAATATTTACAGTATCTTCTGTTGTCCAAACTCGCAACGTTTTCCTTTATATTATCTGTTTCTTTGCGCTTCTTCCTAAGATTTACGTTCGTCGGCACGTACTTCTTGCTCTTGGTCTCCGGAGTGGTTTCTCTTTTCGATACGTTCCACATCGCGCATTCTTCGGTCGTCAGCCCTATCACATTTCCAATTAGTAACTTGGACATAGGATGATGTATTTCCTTATTGATCAAGTTTAAGATTTTATCCGGCGTTAAGGAATCCAAGGATTTGATGTTTTGCGCACAGAAAGATTCACTCGGTATCTCCGAAGCGTCGTGGAATTCGGAGATTCTTTCGTATGTCGTAACCGAATTCCTCGGTGATTCATTCCTGGAATTCGATTTCTGTGTCGGTTCATTATCAGTATTCAAGTTTTGTACATCCTGGCATTGAGCATTTTGAAGTTGTTCCTTACGCTCGATCGTAGTATTTGCACTATTCGTAGTATTGGACCTATCTAACGATGAAGATATGCAATAAGAATGTTCTGACGAGTTTACGACTATCGACGACAAATTTTCTCTACATTTGTTCAACGAAAAAGTATTTGTGTTATCGGCTACATGTCCGTTATAGGATACGTTTTCACTTTGCTGAGAATTCACTCGTGTCTTGTCCATACTAGGCTTGGCGTCCTCCTTAGGTGTCAAGCGACTACCTTCCATATCTAATGCCGTACGAATAGTGATGTCGATCGGCTTGGAAGGCTTCTGCAACATCGTCGAGACGCTCTTCTTCGCGTCCTGCGAATTATGCGTCGACTCGTACAGACCCATGCGTATCGAGATGTTTGTACTATGGGTTTTAATAGCCGACGAACCAAGGCACAATAACATCTTTTGATCAGGTACAGAAGTTGATATCGCGCTTTCCGTGTTATTCGGTAGTTTTTTAAAAACATGACGCGTGACAATGGAACTCTCGGGCGCGGACCGTCTGCTGATGTCAACCGACGGTAGCATTTTAGTAACTGGGAGACTTTCGCGACTGTCTCCATAACTAAGTTTTCGCTTTCGGCAAGTAACACCGATATTATTCGAGCATTTTCTCAAATCGTATGTATTTAGATGATTCGACTTTGGCAATGGAATACAATGTCGCACAGAAGACAGTTCTTCCGAGCCTTTGCTGCTCCAGCTGGGCGACTCCTGATTCGCGAGACGCATTAACGCGAACTTGTTGTACTTGGTTCCATCTAAAGCCATGCCAATCCAACAGCTTATGACTACATAGAGTCCATCGTACCTGTATCCAGTGTTAGGCGCGATGTTATCTTGTAGATTGTAACTTCTTATTAATCTCAATGGTATTTGATTTTTATAGTTGCGAATGAATGGATCCATGCTAGGTTGTTCCTTATGATACACCTGGCCGGTAAGCGTTAAATAATCACCAAGATCCACGTCCTCATTCACATTGGTATGCGAGGTACATATAGAGATAACACCAAACGGTCCCTCATGTATATCAACATTGAAAGGCTCATGCATCTTATCCCTGGAACAGTCCATGCGTATGCCCCACCAGGATCCAGGTGGAAATCCCAGAACTGGACCGTACCAGCATCTCGAAACCTTAAGAAATACACAAAACTGTATCGCTATACACACCTCATTACTCATGATGTAAAAATAAGTAGGAAAAAATGATATTTACATTTTTGTTGTATGATGGGTTCGATTTGTCTACAGATTTCAGTGAGCTCGCTTCCACAGCTTGGTTGAGCTTGCTAAATAGTTTGTTCAGGTCGTGTCTGATTCGACCTTTTCCCTGAAAAAAAGGAAAATATGGGAAAAAAGGAAAATATGGAAGTATCAATATGAAAAATGACAATTTCTTATTTCAGCTTAGCGATGATATTAATAAGTGCAGTGAATGGCGTGGAATAATGTAAATAAGAAACGAGCAGAGCTGCAGACGCAGGTCCTCGACGGAGAGAACGATACAGATACGGGATACACAGAGGAAGGGAGAGGGGGAGCCTTGAGGCGCAATACCTGATTCTTAATTCGCGCCTCACGCAGCCTCCTCTCGTTTTCTTGAATCGTATTCGCATACACGGTCCTCGAGACGTCACTACCCGACCTCGCCATTTCCACGAACGACGGGGATAACGCAGGTCGCCGAGCACGCTATATCCGCGATCGAGACGGTACGCTCTCCATTCGGACTGCGATCCGTCACCGACACCACGAATGCAAATGGCCGCTATCGCGACTCGCGACCGTCCCGTCGATAACCGCTCCGCGATAACTTCGCGATGTAAACATACGGCCGAGATCAAGCCCAGCTGCACCATCTGCACTCTATCATCGACATATCCTTCTCCCGCCTTACGTCCGGAGTATCCGGGCGTATCGTCTGTTTTGCTTCAAAGTGCGAAAAACTCATATCCAGAGCAATCTTATCGTTTGAATATTACGGTAAATCAAGTCGCGCGAGTTCGTCGATTAGATCTGCGCGAGTTGCGTTGCATTGCTTCGAATCCGAAATACGGAATTGCGATCGAGTTTTCGGAAACTACGTAGATTCGTTTGTTTAACAATAACGTTCTCATATACATTGATTTAAAGAGAGATAGATTTAAAGCCCCGTCGCGTAGCGATGGACTCTAAAGAGGAAAAAAAAAAGAAAGAGAGGCGTAGAGAAGGAGAGAGACAGAGCGTGCGATTAAAACGGGTAGACGAATAAATAAATCGACGAAGTTAGATGATAGCGAGCGTTAATGCATCATTATTTAACTGATTCTATCAACGCTCAGGACAATCAATCTACGATTGGCTAATGCAATTACGAGGCGAAAAAATGGTAGTTAATTTTGGAGTAGAAAATGTGCCTCGCGATCTCGAGATCGATTCGAATTCCCCCCCGAGAAGGATTTCGGAGCGCGAGTATAAAATGAAATGGTGATGGTATCGATAAAAACAGATAGAAACGAGGCTTTCGGGGCGAATGGCGACGGCGACGGCGAGTGGCAAGTACGGGTACGGCGACGGGTCTGGGATGGCGACTCGGCGAGCGGAAATGAGGGGATGCGTTGTAAACGGCGGCCAAAGGAAGGCAGGCGGCCTCGGTGCGTGGATACGCCGCAAGATGGCGTTTAACATGCGACGCTGCTTTTGACGTTCGCATATGAGTTTTTTTTGGTTCCCTCCACTTTGAAAAGGCCAGGAAGTGATTTTTCCTGGCGCGCCGTTTAGTCCACGGACGGCCGATCGAGGATGTGCCGTAAGGTATTAGCCGCGACGCGAGCCGTTCGACTAATCGGTATTTCGATTTCGAGTACGTAGTACTTGGCCCCATAGCGAGGCGCGCACGAGGTCCCGCGATTGGCTAGTTTACGAAAACGACGATGGCTCCGTGAGGAGAGGAGAACATGGCTGCGACGCAAGCCGAGAGCCAACAAAACGATGTGAAGCTGAACGAGTCCGTGAAATGCGCACAGAAGCGTACGCAAGTCGGTGGGAATAGTGCGAGTGCTAGTGCAAAGCAGCAGCTGGATTCCGAGCCGGACGATAAAGTGTCCCGGGGCGCGGCCCAGCTGCTTAAATATGTGAGTCGCGGCGGGGACACGACGGGCTACGAGATGAGTCAATACCGCGAGGACATTGGCGGACACACTGCCGCCGGTGAGGTAAAATCGCCGCGTGAGGCCGGCCAGACGTCCCAGGAGCCCGTCGGCAAGCAAGAGGCGCACGACGCGCCCGGCCATCCCGGCCACCCGGGCCATCCGTTCGCGCCAAACGTGATACGCGACTACTCGGACGAGTACAGCAACAACAAATCCGGCGACCAATTCGCCCCGACCAAGTCCTCTCTCGCTGTCGATTATCCCCCCGGCAAGCAGCTCCCGGAGTACGTTGCCAAGCACGCGGACTTTCCCGGCAAGCAGCTTGACTATCATGGTAAACACTTGATGCATGAGTCCGACCGGACCCACCGGGCCGAGATGGAGGAGCATTACTCTCCTTCTAAAATCGAGACGCGATTGTACGTCGGTGCCACCTCCGGCAACTTCTCCGGTCAGCCGAGGTTTCTCTCTGGACAGGGTATGTCCCAGACCGCTGGTCCTACCCCTACCTTGAACCAATTGCTACAGGCGTCTACTCCGGTCCATCGGTTTCATGGAAATTATCCCGGTATGGGACCTGAGTATCAGCAGCCATGGCCTATGCAAAGGCCACCGGTTGTGCCTCCAGTTTATCCACAACCCAGTCAGCGTCCTCCGCAGACGGTAAACAAACACATCTATACTTTTATATTACCTTCTCCCATCCTCTCCCCTCCTTCCTCTAGTATATTTCACTTAGGTTAAGCCCAGCGACTAAACCTAGCATTACGATACATGTACTTTTTCTTGTTATGAATCTTATAATTTTTGTATCATCTGCACATTTTAGATCTAGTTAAAAGATTATATTTGTGTATATATACGATCTAATTGTTATACGTTTCCCAATCTATCAGGGTTCACCGAGATTACATACAGGGCCAGGAGCACAAAGTTCTCCAACACCCATGCAATATCAACAATATACCCAACGATATTCCTCACCTACGAGACCTCATGCACCTTACAGTCATCATCAGGTAAACAAATGCCTTGCCTTCAATCCGTGACTTTAATTTAATTCTTGTATATTAATATCGAAAAGATGTAGCCAATCGAATCAATATTTCTACATGATATTTTCTTTAATCTTTTTAGCTAAACTCTTATACGACGCAAACCAGTCATCCCTCAAGCTTATATACGGAACAAAGGGGATGGAATCAAGGCGGTCCACCAAATCCACCTCCACCGCCAAGTAATCAGGTCACTCCATCAGGTCAGTCACCACAGCGTGCTTTGTCTCAGTCTCCAGCTCCACCACCTGCTGCGTCACCGCAACCACAAACTACCAGTCAGACCCAGGTGAACATTATTACAAAAATTACTAATAGTTGATAATCTCTAGCGTATCACTGGAACATATCAGAATTTCAGTTATCTTTACCTCTCTATACAATTATTTTTCTAATGGAAGAATATGGATAGTTTATTTATACATAAAACATATAATTTACGCGTAAGAAAGGAAGTTTATGAAAATGGAGTATTTTTTTTATAGAAGTAAAAAGCATAACATAGATTTTGACATTGACTCATTTTTGTAAATAAACTTGATGTGATAATCATGTTATTGACGCAAAACAATAGTTTTTTTAAAAATTGACAACATTAATCAGAAATATTGTAATGCGATGTGTAAAATATATACAAATTCTTTGTAAAAGGATATAAATGAATTGTTAAGACAGTGTATATATATATATAGTGCAGATTCCTTATTTACACCTTTTATTTTACAAATTTATAACACGTTGAGCATTGTAAATAACATATTAGAGATATTTAATGTTCTAGAAGATATGTAACAGAATCTATCAATATTTCTATGAATATGTTAAAAATTAAGACATGTCAGAATATGTAGTTTAGAGATGTATGCGTTTACAGTGTATTTCTATAATGTAAAAACAGTTTATTCATGGTATTGTATCTCTTTTCAGGCTTTCCACAATATACAACAGCGAGCTACAACACCAAATACTCAAGGAATTGATTCTGGGGTGAGTTTTCATGTACACAATTAAGATTAATTTTATTTTATCCTTAAAGAAAGAAATTAAGTCACGTTCGCTACGCCTCTTTCTCAGGATTCAGACAGATATGTGTGCGCGCGCGCGCGAGTGTGTGTGTGTGTGTGTGTGTGCGCGCGTGCGCGCGCGCGTGTGGAAAGAAAAACTTAAAGTATCCGCAACGTAGCAAACAAGTTTTTGCCGGTGATTGCATAATCCCCGCCGTGACAGGAATGATTGTCGTAGAGATTTCATGTATGATTTGAATTAATTCTATTCTTCTATCGCAAAAGCTACGCGGCTCAGTGTATCGATATCAGTGTAATACTTATCGAAATTTAGTACTGCATGTGTGTATGTGTGCGTGAAAGTATATAGGATATCCCACGGGAATGCCAATCATTTCTGGCGAAATCGCAACGCGCAAGTTTGAGAATAGATCGAAAGGCGAATTTTCCGTCTCACAAAGTACTACTTGCAAGGTCTCTATCTACGACTTCGGTCTTGGTACTCGTTCAAGTACTTTCTCGACGAAAAGAGCGAATGAGAGTGAGCGAAAGGGTGGCCCCTCGCGTGGTGCGCGAGGGGATCAGGAGGCCAAGGAAGTGGTAGCGGAGAAGGAGAAGAAGCAGGAGAAGGAGGATGAGCAAGGAGCGGAAGAGCATGAGGGGAAATGGAGCGGACGACGACGGTGGGGATGGAGAGTACCCGACTCTCGTAGAGTTCGATTAGGGCGCGAGTTGCGCGGCCGCCGGAGCCCCAGATATTAGCGACTTCCCCGCCGTGTTTCCCCTCCGCTCGCGCACTCTTGTCCCTCGCCCCGGGGTTACCCGTGTCCCCACTGCTGGCGCGTTTGCATGGGCGGGTAAGCGAAAGAACCGACACGGATAACGCGACGGTAGCGGGGTGCGATGCGAGCACGAGCGTGATTGGTCGAAAACCGACGACAACGGCGACGGCAGCGACGGCGGCGATCCTCCCCACTGCCAACGCGCGCGACGACGTGACGTTTTGTGTCGCGTTCGGCTATATTCGGTACGCCGGATCATGCGACTGTCACTCTGCGACACGCCATCGAACTTCTTGCGCTACCACCGCGCGGCCTCTCGAATCGCAATCGCAATGTACCGTTCCGCGAAACGCAAGAACTCTCCGTAAACTCTCTCGCTCTGCGTATAGCGATATGGGATTATTATTGTAGAATCCGCGTGACGCTCTTCAAGTTTCCGGACGCCGTCGTTTGCGGCATCGAGCCGTTCCAGGGCGTTCGAGAGAGAGAGAGAGGGGGGGGGGAGAGCCAGAGCTCCCCGGGATACTCACCACCGCGAGATAATATCCCGCGAGATGCGCGACGAGGGGAACAGGACAACATCGTCGGCCCCGTTGGCTTGGCCACCAGGGCGGGAGTGCTCGCGGATCTTTAACTGCACGAATCGTTCGCAGAGTACATGCGCTCTCGGCGCCGTCGCGGCGATACCCGCCATGTTACTCCAGCGCGACTTGCTCTATGAAACGGCGAGGAAGGAACGATTTGTTGTTTCGCGAGCGAGCTCGATTTGTCAAATTCGCGAAATGACGGAAAATTTTCACGCGAGATCGATTAATTTTAACTGCAACTTTAGTAACCCGGCTGTAATAGGAAAAATAAGTTATTATATGTCTCTTATGTTTTTCTCTGTACTTTTTGTCGAATATAAAAAGCTGAAAATCGAGAGTTAATATCAATGAATCGGAAAAATTTTTTCACCATCTCGTTGACCTTTTAAAATTGGAATAAATCGTTTCTCCAGAATTGGAGTAAATCAAGAGATAATGGGACGAATGGGATCCATGAGAAATAATCCGGGAAAAACCCGCGATGGCATAAATGGCTGTAAACGGCAGAAACTTTATGCACGGTCACGGTACGCGGTGTACGGTCAATAAAACGTCGATGTATCGGCAGCGATGACCGGAGCGGGCGCGACTCGTATGCAGCCGAACAACCGCGCGCAATGACGAGCGGTAGCAGACGATCCAAATGTACACGTTTGATGGGAACACATGGTTTCCATGGAACACATAGTATTTAGTCTGCTACAGGTGATCTCCGGAGTATCGGGATCCGCTAATGATTCCTAGCCAATTATGAGCGATAGCGGAAAAAATAAAAAAATATCCTTCCCTCGCCGATCTTCGCGAATTAAGATAGCGATCTTTCATATCGAAATTCTTATCGAAATTATTGCATTGTTTTGACGACCGGCTCGATATCTAGGTTTGATACTCGCTTCTTCTTTTTTCCCCCGATAAATGGATGGAGTTGAATGAACCTCGGATTCAGTTATTGTCACAACCGACGGGATAATAACATTACGCCGACCGGCAGATAAAAATAATGTTGCGTAACCCGAGCGATTTCGCGCTCGTCCAGCGAATATATGCACATGCCCCCCTGCGAGCGTTATTTACGTTTTCATTCACGCACATCTTCTTACTATATGTGTGTTTGTGACCGGCCCGTGAGAGAGAGAGAGAGAGAGAGAGAGAGAGAGAAATGCCGATCGGATCGGACCTTTCTATACATATTCACATAGCATATCGCTGAAGCTCAGCGCGTTTCTATCGAACGGATTAACTCCGTCGTGTGCGATAACGTAAACACTCTGACTTCGGTGACAATGGATTGTACGAATCAAACCGGCGTTCCCAATTCGCGCCGACTTAAATCAACTCGGACATATCTTGCGTCCGAAACAGAATTTATCCGCAAAACGCGTTATTTCGAACCGAAATTCGATAACCAGCAAGTTAGCGGGCCGAGAACAATAAAGAGAATTCTAAAGTCGTCTTTTTCACAGATTATTTTTTAAATAAGTATTTTTCATAAATAAATTTTAAACGATAATGTAGTCCAAACCGGTCGACTTTATACAAAAAAAAAAATGGAAAAAATTAGCAAATTACATACCGAGGTAATATTTTTCACATTAAATTATTCGCTGTTTTTAGATTGTCATTAACATATAATGATTAATATTCTTGTAAAAGATGCTTGTTAGCATAAAAAAGTATTAATTTGCTTGTAGTAATAATTTAGTAAGTGATATTATTATTTTGATTCTGTTCATGAATGCATTTTAAGAATTAAAAAAGATTTTGGCGCGCAATATGCAGAGTCAGAATGTAAATAAATTCACAAGAAATATATATTTAAGTCCTAAGATCTTACTAAGATTTAACAAGATTAATTAGATATATTCTCATCGATTTAAAGTCGTATATTGTTCAGAAAATCCTTCTAGCATTTCTAATATTGGCTTTATATAAAATTTGTATACTTTGTACATATAAAACAATTTTGGATTGGACTAAAGATTACATGAACTGAGTTAACTTCTTATAATTAGTTACTTAATTTAGATACTTAATATGAGATTGAAAAATTGGAAATTAGGGAATTATTAGGGAAATTGAAAACTGTAAGAAAAATCAGCGAATTTAGCAAAATTTTCAGAAAAATCAAAATTCTTAACTTTAAAAAAGTTTGATATACGTACATTACGCAATTTTGGAATACTATCAACTTAACTATTAAAAATGTAAGCTGTATTAGCAACATTTAATAGTAATTTACATACATTATTGTATTAAATTAATCTCACAACAAAATATTTTGTGTTTCAAATTAGAGCAAAAATACAGAAAATTTCAAAATTTTATTAGAAGTCGGGGAAAATCATAAAATTTTGTTTGAAAATCAGGAAAAAGTTATGAAATTTGAGGAATTTGCTAATATGAAAGATTAGAAAATTTATATATATGTGCCTGCGATTGATGTGCTTTCTTGAAAAAGAGTGGCAGATTTTTATTTTTTTTTTTTTTGAGAGGTTTAAAATGAGATTTACTCCAAAAAAAAAAATGAAAATCTGTCACTCTCATTCAAGAATGCAAATTTTTCACTTTTTTAAATAGTGGAAGCATTTAATTCTTTTGGATTCGCTCCAAGAAATTTAGAGAATACATAGTGATGTATCAATGATATAAATTGCATGTATGTGTAAGTTCTGCTGAATCGGTAAAACAGACGACTTTAAGATCCTCCTCCTCCGTCGCCCTCTTAACGATCGCTTTTAATTTCATTCGACCGATAAGAAGGAGTTCGACTCGAACGCGCCAAAATGGAGCAAGAGCTTTTGCTTTTCATTATCAGAAAGTAAAGACAACGAATCTTATATACATGAAGATTTAAATTTACATTTCCGCGATTTCTACGTTTGGCGTTGAATGTCCGAATATTCGTCTGTTATGTACATTTTTATTTCGGAGCGCGAATCGGATAGCATATTTAACGTTAAATAACTGCTCTCTCTCTCTCTCTCTCTCTCTCTCTCTCTCTCTCTCTCTCTCTCTCTCTTTCTCTCCCTCCCTCTTTTTCTTGCTTTCTCTCTCTTTTTTTTACGCACAATTTTCAGCCGCACACCGAATCACAATGACACCTCTCTAAATGTAAAATAAATATTTAACGCCGCCGGGAATAATTCAATGGCTATAAAAGTGGATATGCGTTTGATAAAACGACGTATGAAGAATTCACAGGGGTTCGTAACACTGCAATTGCAAATGACGCTTATATTGGCGATAGCCGATCAAAAAATATCTTGAAAAATGGCATTTTCAAGCAGAAACAATCGAATAATGAAAGAACACTCTTTAAGCAATCTGAATAACCTATTTTTTTTGTCTGCTTAAAAAATATAAAAGAGCAAATCTAGAGAGAGACATTAAAAATAAGAGCGAAATCGGATCGTAGCCTCTTCCTAATCGAATCGTTCTGGTATAAAGACCAACGAAGTAGATTAATATAAATCATCGATCTCATGACTGTTGAAATCTATATGAACTCAGTCCTCTTTTGGTAAAAGACTCGCGCGTGTTCGGGAACAGCGCATGAAACGTATTCGCGTAGCGAATGAAGGGATATGAAAGGACGCAGGGTAGTTTGGCGCAACGTCGAGAAGGGGACACGAGAGGAAGAAGAGAATGGAAAGGAGCGAAACACACGCCGCGAGAAAGAGGAGGAGAGCGAAGGAAGAGAAAGAAAAGATCACAGAGGGAGGCTGAGAGTCAGAGGTGGAGGTGGAAGTGGAGGAGGAGGCGGGTGGAATGAAGCAGGAAGAGAAGGGGAGAGAAAGGGAGGGCACTCGTACACGTTGAAATTGCCCGGCCATTAACGATACTATGTTATTACGCTTGTCCTTTTTTGCTCCAAGGCCTCCACTCGCGCGCGTTCAAGCCGCCAGCGGCCATCTTGGAGTATGGGATTGAGAAAGGAAAAGCGCGAGGGGGACCGAGAGCGCGTTTGTCGCGGTCGCGCCGCGTTCCCTCGTCGTCGATTGAACCGATCGAGCCGATCCGATTGCGAGTCGATCGATTAGCGAACTATCACATGAGCTAATGCACGAGCAAGATCTATTTCGGGAATTCCCTCGAAAATGATTTTCCCGAGAGTAATAGTAGGCACGTGAGAAAAAGCGTGTCTTACGCGAATCGTCGCGAGTGAATCATGCACGTCGTCGATATATCTGTAGAATCGGGACTCCAAACTGCCGAAACCGGTTCGGTGTCGGTTTGTGAATCCTGATTTATTCTCAAACGGCACAAGAGTCACGGCTCGAATCTCGGATGTAGAAATAACGTGACGAATAAAGTATATTTTTTTGGATTTTTTGACAATCGCAGAAACAATAGAATTTTCATGATAATTGTCGTCGAATTGTATTGCAGACGAAGTCTGTAGGCGAGGAAAAGAGAATAGGGGGAATGAAGCAGAAGAGCAACGATTGAGCGTTTGAGCGCTCTTTAGAACGGCTCGTTCTTGCAACGGAAGAGGAGAGGGAGTAAAGTGGGAGAGTAGAGATCGGGCCGCATTATTAGTCGTTACCTATAATCTCCACTTGCTCGCTCCCATCGGTATCGATAGTCATTTCGTTTCAACTTTTGACCCCCGCGCCGGGGCTGTAATCAAGCGTAAATCGTGTCCAGCTCTTTTTTACGAAAGCGTTTAAAGACAAAACGATCACAACGTGAGTTCTGTTCCCTCATCCCTTCCCGCCTCCCTCTCCCGGCATAACCGTTCGTCCTCGCTCCGGCGGTCCCCCCACTACATCTTTCCTTCTCCCCCGGACTTTGTTCTACAATCTCGCGTCGTTTCGCCGTATTTGCGGTACCGATTTCCCAAGACCGCCATTCGCTGAGCATTAAATCGTTTCGGACTTCTATCCGGCACGACTTGGTTGTGACTCGCGACCCCGGTTTCGATTTCATAGCGCGTAACTATCGTTTGGATATCCTATGAGTTCATTCTCTGTAACATCCTCTGCAAGAAATAAGGATACTAGCATTTAGGGCTCTTGTTTACTTATTATTATTATTTCAAATTGTGACGTTTAGAAAAGAGAAAACACATAATAAAAATTCTTGCAAGTTATATTTGAACAAAAACATTTTCCAATAAAACAACATTTGCAAATAATAGTTTAAACTTATAAAATATATGTCGAATTATCTTCTTGTTTTGAAAAAAAATTAAATTATATCTATTTTTATATACTATACATATTATTAATTTAGAATTTAGATAGTGTGCCACAATTGTGAACACAGCTTATTTTGATTTATGCATAATTCATTTCCAGAAGCCGTGTTCCGATATACATTGCCAATACTGAAAATTTATAGTTCAGGTTATATACTATACTGTAGATTTTCAGTACTGGCTGCATATCGGAACACTTATATTTATTAATGGTTATATTTATTAATTGACAAAACAAAAAGGAATTTTCAGTATATTTTACAAGTTGATTCTATCGATTTTAGTCTTGTTTTATTGAAATTTCCATATTAATATATTTTGCAAAAATTTTTATTATGTATTTTCTGATTCTTGACATCACAATCTGTGATAGAAGTCGTAAATAAGAACCTTAATAACAAGAAAAGGACGGACTTAACGATCGGATTTAGGACTCCGCACAATAAAAGGAACAGGGAACAGAGAATAAGAATTTCAATCTATCAGAAATTATTGTGGAATATACAGTTTCTGAAATGTTGACATTCTTATTCTCTGTTCTCTGTTTCCTGTTCCTTTTATTGTGCAGAGCCCCTTATGTTCTGCAGTATTGTACAAGAGAAAATTGTCAGAAGTTTAAACGTATGCGTTTGTCTGATTGAATCCGCGAATTTAACACGTATGCACCCACTTTCTTCGGAAGCAAAGATGTCCCATGATTCTTATGGCGAAGTAACACCGGCTTTAAGCCCGTCGTAAACCTCTTACCGCTTTATTTGAATTTCAAATTTCAGCCTTACACAACCACAGCCGAAATCCACGCGATATGTAATTGCGACGCGGTACCACCAAATTTTTCATGACACTATATTTATTCTGACCCTCCGTGTATAATTTATAAGAACTCAGAGTGTTGAAGCCTTCGTAATCGTGACGACTAATTGACAGAAATAATATTTAAATACAATATGTTATATACATATATCATTGCACTTCCTTTCTTAATTTAAGACTGTTTATTTATAATTGGATTACCAGAATATGATTGTGGCCTTATAGATTTGAAACAATAATATATTCATCAACGCATTTGCGAGAAAAAAAAAGAACATATAATAAATTTTTGAAAATTCTCAAAGCAATCATTAAGATCAAATATATCGTGTGCGCACTATTTGAAAATATTGCATTACTATGCATTACTTTCCGCCCAGATAAGCTTTGTCGTTTCGAGATGAATCTGGTTTATGAGAAAGCTCGTCGTCGTTGTCGTGCCCACGATTATTGAAACGTGCCGCCGAACTAGGCGCTGACTATGCGGCGAGAGAAGGGAAACGTGCCGCGCGCGGCTTCACAAGGTCCTTAAATTAAATCGCGCTCTCCTCTCCGTTGTTTTGCGATCGGAAAAGGATTCTGGATAGTTGCCGGGTGTAGTTGAGAGCGTTCCGATGTCGCTCGCAATCGAGGGCATAAAGTGTCCGCGTAAAGCAGAGTCCCGGATAGGCGCTCCGTCGCCTGAAATGACCCAGGTGCGTCGCAGAAACGCGTCGGAACTTTGGAACCCCATTGCCGCCGTGATGTTGTTTGAATATTCATCCGCCTTTTTTTTTGCTTCTGCCATTTCTTACTCGCGTATCACTAGAAACATATTTCCTTTTATTTTAAATATCGATTTGCAATGTTTAACGAACGTTGATTGCACTGAGAATCCCATTTGATTGAATCAAGTAATCTCTTGTTTTGATATGAACAAACAAACTTTAGTTGAAGCAATGAAATAATTTAGTTGAAGAAAAAAATTTGATAATTGCAACATTTTATTTGTATTGTTAGACACAACATTATTCTAGTAATCGCGTTAATTCACGATTTTTATAATTATAAATAAAAAAAACAATAAAAAATTTTTTTCTTTGAGATTCTGATATGCTTTCAAATGTAATTTGAGAATATTTTGATATAACGTTACCTTTTTAGTGTATAATTTTATGATATAAGTTATATATAAACTAAATTATATAAACTAAATATATATAACATTTAATAAATATAACATTTAAAAGAAAAAAAAATTTAATTACATAAAAGAAAAAAGAAAAATTTAATTAATAATTATATAGATGCGCGTTATATTTATCATACTATTAAAATTGAATTGGAAATACTATTGCGCGTTTATCATAATTTTTCTGAAAAGAACATTTTAGCATTCGACGACAATGCGGCAATAGCATCGTGTAATATATTTTCAATCTTGCAACGAAATATCGCTACAATCTTTCTATTTTCTTCTAAATATTAACTTATCTCGAAAATTCCTCCTATTGTAGTCGAGATATACTTTATCACTTATGAAAGATGTATCTCACAAAAAATGTACATAGCCGTGCTATAAATTCTGTTCGTAAAAAAAATGGATTTATTTCATTACTAAATAAAAACAGTATGGAATGTACATTCGTTTTATTGAATTGGCCAATTACAAAATAGTTATAAAATTACAAGTAATTATAACTATTAAAAATGTTCATTTTTTGCCTTCAAATTCTTTCAAATGGTAGGGCTTTAAATTTTCACAGCACGCAAAACCTTAATGCAATATATATATATATATATATATATATATATTTCGACATTGATTTCATCAAATAAATTTTCCAACTAAAACATAAAAATAATAAGATCATTATGATTTTTTCTAAAATGATTTCAATTTGATGTTATCTTAAGATCTCATTGTAATTTTGTATTCTATCTGTGTTCAATATTTTGGTGCAATTAAGAACAAGATCTTTCCTATAAAATTTAAACGGAAAAAGTTTATTCTAGAAATGAAGATTTTATTGAAGTTCTAGAGAGTAATCAGATAAAAGTTGCAACGTCAAGATTTGTGCTGCAAACATATTTGAAGCCCAATCGTTTAAAAAAATTTGTGATGTCAAAAGGAAGATTTTTAATAGTTATAATTATTTTAATATTATAATTGGTAAATTCAATAAAATCTGTATACATTTCATGCTGCTTTTTATTTCAATCATGAAATCCATTCGTCTTAGCAGTAGAATTTATAAAACATTATAATCCAGTAAATGCAAAATATAACATTAATATTATAATTTCCTACTCAATATTATATCTGTTATATATATAAAACGTGTGTTATATTACATTTATATTGTTGAGTGAAAATTAAAAATAAATTGACGTAATGTAGGATTGAGAAAGTTACTATATAATCTAGTAAGCAACATATTAAAATATTCTAGTAACATCGCAGCAATATAACGTTACATATATAACGTTACAATATACAATATTGTTGGAATATTTCTAAATGTTTTTTGCTTATTAGGAAGTTACTTATCAGGGAAATTATTTTACAAGTTATTTATAAATTGCTTTTTATTGAAGAAATTGAGTATAAGTCCAGGTATTTTATTTTTTTATATTATATTTTATTATTTGCACCAATTTTGTATTACTTTTTGTACTCGATTTCTATAACAAACACCTATAATAAGATAACATAAAAAATACCCAAGCAGAACAACAAATCATAACATCAAAATGATATTAAAATGAATTGAAAATGATTGAAAAATAATCTTTAATGATCATTTTAGTTATATTGACATCATTATATCATAATGACTTGTTGTTCTGCTTGGATAACTCGAATTCATCCATACTTCTTATACTTAATTTCTATAATAAATATATACAAGATAACCTAAAAAATATATAACTTATAAAGTAATTTTCAACCCTGATATAATAATGTTACTATTAACTAAAGGAATGTATATATATTACATAAGATTCTCTCTCTCTCTCTCTCTCTCTCTCTCTCTCTCTCTCTCTCTCTCTCTACACATTTCTTATACACGCACTTAAATAAAAATAAATAAAATCGTATGCAAATAAAACAAGAATCACTGCCATTATTTAGGCCGAGATAAATAAAGATCGATTAAAATTGCAATTTACGTACGTGAACATCAGTGATGTGAAACGACTGATTCCTTCGAGTTAGTCGACGAGCGTAGAAGTCAGTCTAAATTAGAGGAGAGAAATAATGAAGGGCCAAGAGCCGTTTTCTAACTCACGCGGTTATCGCTGGAATGTTAAAAGGTCCAACTCCTCGTCAACTCGAATTTATTCGAATTAAAAGCTTGCAGGGCCGCACGCGATGATGCAAAAACGATATTCATTCTCACTCCTCACCCGCCGCGCTTTTACCGCGAAATATAATGCGACTTGATCGCCATCTACAATCTGTAACATAAACGTTCGAAGACACTTCGATAAAACAGTTTCATTTATTGACTGAGTGAAGAAAAAAGCGCAAGTGATATTATCGGTATTCTTGTTGCAGCGTCAATTAGTCCTCTATTTCACAAGTCTCGTAGCGCGATAAAAATTGTTTAGACAAATGATTTTGTTGAAGCAGTAAGCGGAGTATTATTTAACAAAAAAAAAAATCATTGTAAGTGTTTTCGTAATTTGATTCGTTTGTTAATTTCGTTTTAATCAGGTGAAATGAATGAAACTAATGAGTTGCCACCGGGAACAGCATCGTTACTTGAGGAACTTGAAAGTACGTATCGGTCTGTTTTATGATTGATTACACTCACGTGCCGGTTCTTACTATGTATTATGATATTTCGCACTTCTGTCACTTGGTCATAACTTGCAATGAATGTGTTGTGGAGTAACAAATTAATAATTTTTATTACATTAATAATTATAATAATATATTTATTATCATTAATTAATTGCATTAATAATTATATTCTTCAACAAAATAAAATTTGTTAAATTATGAACACAAAATGTGTATAAATTATTGATGTAACAAAGTCATGATATGTCTGAAATTTAAAGAATTTATGTTCTTATTTCTAAACGTATATCAACGTTTCATTACATACGTGATATTTACTTCTTGTTTAGAAAAACTTATGGTTTTATTGAGAGATGGCAGAACGTTAATTGGCTATCTTAAAAGTGTCGATCAATTTGCTAATATAGTACTTCAAAGTACCATTGAAAGAATTCATGTTGGTCAAGAGTATGGTGACATTCCGAGAGGTATTTTCATAGTAAGAGGGGAGAATGTTGTGCTTTTAGGAGAAATAGTAAGCGTTTCACAAACAGAAAGATCTTTATTATAATTCTGTTAATAAACACTAATAATCCTGTGCAATGTTCAATTAACGAATATATCCATATTACAGGATATAGAGAAGGAAAAAGTGTTGCCGTTGAAAAAGGTGACAGTGGATGAAATTTTGGATGCTCAGAGACGCGAACAAGAATCTAAGCAGGAGCAGAAAAAGCGAATAAACAAAGCTCTGAAAGAACGAGGTTTTGCGTATATACCAGATTTAAGTCATGATGATATGTACTGATGCACAAATGTGATGCACATATTTTTTTTGTATCAAAAAAATTTATCTAATTAATTTACGATAATTAAATATAACTATTACACGAAATTTACAATAGCACAGTTATTTCCCAACTAATGTAATGTTTATAAAGTCGTAATATCTCTGAAAAACTAACAGTATCTTGTATTTTAAGAACAAAAAAGATAATGCATATCAGTTAGATTTATATGAGTTTATATAAATAACACATAATATAGATTAATTATGAATAATGTTAAAATATTCAAATTTTCATATAAGATCATAATTAAATACTATATTATGTGAATTTCTTATATAGTTTATTTTACTTATAAATATTTATTCTAAACTTTGCATTGCATAAATTATTTATTTAAGATACATAAAGGTAATAATTACACTTGATATCAAAGCATATCATTATGTATTGTGCAATTTGATAATTACAAAATGAATTAGAAAAATACTTTGTTGCATTTTATAGCAATACACAGCTTTTATAAATGTCTTTATTAATATTGTTGCAAAAGAAAAATGAGATTCTTTTAAATATCTTGTATCGTATGCACAGTTAATAACGACTTAATTTCCACGTAAATGGAATAAATGATCCAGTTATTGTTGGATAATAAATTTACATTCGAGACAAAATTATATATAGGATACTCCACGCAATTAAGCGGAACTGTAATTTGAAAACGGAGATAGCAAAATATTATAAGATAAAATAAAATGATTTTGGATGCTTCACATTCCTGTTACTTTCACGCATTTTTGTATGTTACAAAATGCAGTCGCATTTTTTTTTAAATAAAATTTCATATTCTTGAATGTATTAATCAATGCAATTTTTCCTTCTCTACAAAAAACTATTATAAAGTTATGTCCAAAAATTATCATGAATAATCTAATCAAGTATCTTCGAAATTAGAAAAATAAATTCTAAATTAACGATTTATATTTATATATATATATATATATATATATATATATATATATATATATATATATTTATAATATTTTTTTATATAACAATAAATATAATATAATATGTATATATATATATAAATAT
>Ga0157364_1000014_pt1 | contig 51124 bp, 25 predicted proteins | sample AttsexASBM2_FD_111476 | JGI IMG/M metagenome (GOLD analysis project Ga0157364, IMG submission 111476) | Fungus gardens microbial communities from leaf cutter ant in Ribeirão Preto, State of São Paulo, Brazil - Atta sexdens ASBM2 | ecosystem: Host-associated > Fungi > Mycelium > Unclassified ...
AGAGAGAGAGAGAGAGAGAGAGAGAGAGAGAGAAAGAGAGAGAGAGAAGCGCGTACTCGATGGCGTAAAAATAAACTAAACTCGCCGGGACGAGATCCGGTCGTAATCGAATCCCGCGCGACAACCTAATCGTCTTGGCGACGACCGAGGCCGAAAGGATAGGCAGTTTTTTAATATTAGCAAGACGAATCATCCCGGCTGGCTGAGAACATTATCTGTTATATGTCTACCCATATTGCAAATGATCCATATTACTCTTGGACAAATAACAATTTTATATAAAATAGATTGTCTGTCATTCAGACACAGATGCTGCGACGGAAATTACGCGTTCCAACTATCCGACATCTAATCGCGATATCAATTATTGGATCATTATACCGTGCACGAATCAAGTAAGGCTCTCTCTCTCTCTCTCTCTCTCTCTCTCGCACCCCTTTCGACTTTCTCTCTTTCATCAAGTCTCCACGATGCGATCCAACGTCTCGACGTCTCGCGTCGAAAATTCGGTGCGTCTCGAAAGCACGCCGCATTTAACGGGGCAAATAGACGGCACTGCGCAGCAAAAGGGTGCCGACTGAAAGGCAAACAGTTTAGCTGGAAACAATTGACTGCAGATTGAAGAGAGAGCGTATGCAGGGGAGGTGGGTGAGAGACATCTGACGATCGATGTACGCGTCGCTGCCACGAGAGAGCGAAGTTACATCTGTCCGCCGATGAAAATAGATTTTGAGAGCCGTGCCCGGGCACCGAGAGGGGGGTGGTGAGTTGGGGAACAGCGACACGAGCGGAGCTACGAGGGGGGAGGGAGTATGCAGGGAGACAGAGGGGGAGTTGGCGTTGTTAAAACACTCGTTTCCAGACCAGGAATTCGTGTTTCTCGTCACAATGCCGGCGCTTTGATCGACCGCCCGCGCGACCAACCGGCACCGAAGGCAACGCGTTTGTTTTTTAACGTTCGCGAATTGAAAAAACTTATCAACGATGTAATGCGTCCGCTCGGCTGTCCGGGTCCGGGGAGGAAACGCGGAGCGACGCGCCCCGTACAGGTCTCCGGCGAACGCTTCGCAAAACCGCGCATATTTATTAACAGAGAGACCGCTGTTGGTACTTTGTGTTTTCCAAATGACGGCCGCTCGTTTGGAAAATATTGTACGACGTTCAAACGTGGTTGCAATTCTTTTTTTTTCTTCCTTCCTTCATGAAAATTGTTATCGTTACGTAAATACTGTTGATTTCAATTGGCTTTTTACATCGCCTGTTACAAGCCGCATTCGCTCTCACGCATTTGCAAAATCCCACGTAATTCACATAATTTCATTAATCCAATACAAATCCCCGAGCGATAATATCGGAGTCATAATTGTCTCTTTTGGGAAACACGCGTTTCTGTTCCGGCGTAAGAAACGAGGGTTCGATGCAATTTGTCTAAGCGCAAACACCCTGCGGAGATAGCGGACAAATGGCAAGATGGCGCGCCACGGAAATTTCACCGACAGCACGACATCGACGAGGGGGGTGTCCCCGATGTTTTGTCTCGTCAGACCCTTTTAGCGTCACTTAAAACAAAACACTGTATCGATTTGACCGTTTCACCCCCCCTCGACCGGCGCACTCCAAGTGCGCCCGCGGGGACGCTCGATGCGGCGGCGAAGACAAGTAACACTCGATTCCACGGTGGTCCTCCAAGAGAGCGCTTTGTTTTTTCCCGCCTACCACATATCTCATTCGTCCCGCCTTGGGGACCTCTCCCTCTTTCTCCCTCCTTCTCTCTCTCTCTCTTTCTCTATCTCCCCCATCCGCCAAAAGCGACGTATCAACTCTGAAATTCTCGACACCCGCGTGACGTAACTTGTGGCACTTGTTTCCCCAACTCTGAACACGATTTAAGAATTTTCGCGCGAAACCACATCCATCGTCGCGAACGTGACGAATATAACACTTCAAGAAATTCTCGAGATGAGAATCTGCGCGACTAAAGAAAAAAAAATATTGCTCGATGGTACTTGATGATTTAGCATGCAACTTTGCGTAGTGCAATGATTCTTTTTACGCACATTATTGATATATTAACATTGACACTGGTTATAATCGTCTTCTACAAGTGTAAAATCAATTCACTCGCGATCACGCGCAAACATTATAAGAATAAGTCTTCGGAGTGTATAATATATGGCAAAACGAGCGAGTTATGAAATAGCGAATTAACAGCTCATGCATTAAATGATACGTCCTCGACAACAACATAATACGTCTTCATTAAGAACCGATCGTTCAGCTCGCGTGGCATAAAAGAGTTCCGAGAGGAGGTGGTTACAACCCACCAGGACGACTTTTTCCACCGCTCAACGGCGGTGTTTCTCCCTCGACTCCCTTCGCGATACCCTCCTCCATCGTCTCCTCTCACCTCCTCTACGTCGACTGCGCCATCAATCCAGCAAGAAAATTGAATGTCGGCGTCGATTCCTCATTCGAGTTTTTTTCCGCCCGACTACCATTATAAAGTATAATGCAGGGACTGTGAATGTTTCCCAGATTATCGTCGCCTGCACGACGCGATACCCTACGCCTCGCGTGTCAATTAGCCACGGTATATGAGGTTACAAAGTATGCCGGGTCTTTGCACCGTATACACCAGTCAGCCGTCGAGTCGAGTCATAAGAGCCGCGAGATCGTTTCCGATCGTTAGGTAAAGCCACCAGCTGATCTCCGTTCAGGGATGGATATATGCATATGATAAATCTGTCACTTTGTCTATACTTTATACATCCCTAACTAGTTATCTTCAATTCAAAGCTATCAATTTCTTTCTATAATTTTAGTTTAGAAAAAGACGATTACGCATCACTCAGAGAACTTGTCGGAATATTTTATCTAAATTTTAACAATCAGATTGGACACATTCTCCATACAGCATACAAGCACACAAGCTTGCAACATTTGCAATGTTACTACAATATTGCTGGAACGTTGCAATGTTGCTGCGATATTGCTGGAACAATCTGTGCTGTATGAATCCTCTGTATTCTCGTTCGAGTATATAACGAGAAAACTTCTACGCAGAGCATCCATGGAACAGACATTTGCTTCAGCTGTGTGTGTGTGTGTGTGTGTGTGTGTGTGTGTGTGTGTGTGTGTGTGTGTGTGTGCGCGCGCGCGCGCGCGTGCGTACGTACATGAGAGAGAGAGAGAGAGAGAGAGAGAGATCTTCACCAGACCGAGTACAAGAGGTAGTAAATCTCGTAGATCAAGCTTCTCGGTTTTTTTTTCACTGCCGTACTCAATCCGTAGCAGATCCGTGATTGCATGACGCATAAATTACTTAACTACGTGCGCAACCGATTACCAGTTACATGCTCGCGAAGCAACGCTTACAGTTTTAGAGCCACGGCGGTTTCTGCCGTCCCCGCCTCGGTCGAGACGATTAATCCTCTCGTCATTCATCTTACTTGCCCCCACAAAAACAAAGCCTCCGATGCCATGCCGTGATGTACACCGTACGCTACAGTAATGGTCTTAGAAAATCTCGCATCGATCTCACAGTGAGGCAATCAGCGCTCTTTAAGGCACCTAATTCGCTCATCGCGGTCGCGGCGTCGCGTTCGCTCGCTCACTTGCTCGCCGCGGGCTGTCGAGAGTACCTACGAGTATGAAAGTTAGGTAGCTATAATCGTTCCGACGATCAATGTCTTAATAACACCCGTCGAGTTTCCATTTGCTCCAAAGTACACACATCTCGCGCGGATAACAACGGTTAATCATACCAACGCGCCATTATGCAATGTCGCCGCTTATAAACTTTATCAGTTTGCAACTAGAACGGTAATTATCACGCGGTCGTCTCGAAAATTGAAAAAAACACAGTTTCGCATTTGCTTTGCATATATAATAATTATTAAGTTTAGATTCTATAACAACACCGCATGAGTATCATTATCGTGATATACCTTTGTATTGTTATAAATAACAAATTAATATGAGTCATCAAAAATGCATCGCTGGACTAAATACGAAACCGGTTTCGTAAGCCTCTCCACCGCGCCTCCAAATGATGTCTGTTTTAAGAATGCATCCCAAGGTATCGCTTTCAATGCGCTGCGTTGGAAACGCGTAACCTCCACTGCTGTGGTCCAGCATCGCCTCTATGGTAGCGTTCTTAAAAGGCAGTAAATCATTGCCGCTTCGCTTTCCTTTTTATCCGCCACTGAGCCCGCTGATTGTGCCATACATAAAATTACGATAAATTCAGCAGGTTTCTCGTACTGTCGTGACCCGCGGCGGTCAATTGTCTCGGGATGCTAATAATACCCGCGGCTGTCTCGGTGGGTGGTGCCACTGTGATTGTCAACCGAAAATCATCGGTTATACTTGAATATCCTGATATGATAGTCAGAGATTCTCAATTCAGCTGGATCTTATAATACAGCATTTTTATTTAAAAAAAAAAGTACATTTTATTTATATTTTCATTTATTTAATACTTATTATAAACGAAAATGCGTTAACAACAAAACTTTTATTTTTAATTTTTTTTTTAACAAAGAAAATTATTTAACGATATCTCACGAACGTTCCCACATTCATCAGTCTATGACTACCTTTTACATATTCCGCATATTATTACACGTTATTTATTTACTGAATTATTAATTGAAATTATTATAAATACTTAGAGCAATTTTTATAAATAAAAAACACTGTTCGATCTAATTACCACGCGATGAAATGAAATATTTAGTATATCAACGCTAGACTTTGTAACTGAGAATTTATCTATTTCAGTAGCTTATAAATACTCAGAAATATGTGTATTCAAGGCTGTAATGGATGATCGTTGTTAATAATAAACTGGTTTAAAATCTAGTTACGCAGATAATAATCAGCCATATAGTCCATAACCCGTTCAAAACATCGGGAAGTATAACAGCGAACTAAACTACGATATATCCTGCTCTCTCTTTTATTGGAAAAATAGTTTGATTAATATACCGACTGTCATGGATACCTGTAAACGGTGAGTAGAAGCCGCGATACATAATCTGAATTCTTAACGACTCTCATAGATTATTAGCTGTTAGAAGCGTGCGTGTACTTTTTATTGCGCGGAGAGCTACGGTCGATAATTATCATGCATTAGACGCTACACAAATCACTACGCGGAATGAGTTACGACGATATAATTTCACGTAATATCATATTAATAAGTAAGCGCGATTAATATATTCCTGTTTGCACGAACTGTTAATTCTGGATACCCAGTGGCAAACACGTGTACGTAACATACACGCGCGCATACACATTGATTGTGTAAATTTTTAATGACACGTAACAATGTTATCGATAACGTGCTAATATGCAATCAATACGCACATAACGTTTAATAGATTACATAAAGCCACACGTTAATCTATCAATGACCTTTAAGCGCTAACATTTCTCTAGTATCTCGCGCGATTTTGCTCCATCTAATCGCATATCAATTTTCGATCGATGTGTTAGAACATGAATCGGCTGTAATAACTATAGAGATTATTATCTATTTTCGTTACATTCTTTTTTCAGGATAAGATCGATAGATAATCAGTTGAATAAACGATGAGTTCACGAATATCTCTATTGTGATAATCTTTCATATCAATGCGTGATCATTCTTGAGATTTTTCGATGAGCGACGATCGACTATTGCGGGAGTCACGCAACGTGGGTGTCTATCGGCTCCAAATTTGTCAAAGAATATGTCATTACAGACCGACACACCATGATGCCGAGCCACCACCCTGTTCATATAGAGGGTGGTGCGCGAGGGACGAGAGTCGTTAATGCTGCGCGATGCTGTTTTGACGGTGTGCAACAAAAGCCGAGCCCAGGGCCCGCGTTCAGATAAATGACCATGGATCCAAGAACAAATGACAGTGGCCGTCCGACGTGAACGCGGCCCTTTTGTGAACGCGTCTCATTACCGGCCGTCCGAAATTTTTCACATCCGCGCCTTCTGACGGCGGCAAGTTACGGAAGAATTAATCGTCACTCGCGCGCGCGTACACATACACAAATGTACACACAGACACATCTTGAGATGATCAGTTTTCCTTTGCAAAGAGTGTCTCGCCAAAAATTGAATGGCACACTTTGAGCGTTACGTGGTGCGGAAATATGGTAATCTCTCAATATGCGCTGGATTGACGAGAATGGCAGTGGTGCAGTGTTGAATATCTTGGCACTTGATCAAATTAAAAGGAGCTTATTGAACGATGGCCATATGGCGGGAGATATATCGGAGCGCATAAAATGTCACAACTACACTATACTATATGTCTGAATTTCTATGGGTCGTATTCCATTCTACGGACATTTTTCTAAATTCTTCACATTTTTGTTTAATATCTAAATATCTTCAATCGCGCATTAGAAGAATAAAATGTCGAAACAATGAAGGTGTGCGAATGAAATATGCTCGACTTGCGGAGCACAAGGAGTAGCTCGTTGTATATAATCGGAATCAGTCCCTTCGACTTTTCCTCTTTCACCGTTCCCTTTCCCAGTTCCCTCCAGCAAACGAGCTGAGAAATCTCAGACTCAGAGGCCAGCGTGTTGCTACTCGCGGACGTAGAGTAGCGGCGCGAGATGGGGCACACGCGCTGCTGTCGCAAGGCAAATAAGCGTCAAATGAAGCGCGCTTAAAGATCAAACGAGCGAGCAAACACGAAACAAGTGACGCGGGGCGTTAACGTGTCCCCGTTGTAAAAACACACCGTAGCTACCGCGTGTAATGCCGCGCTTTGCCTACGGGATTACCATTTGCGCTAATCCAACCCCGTGCCGTGGCTGAAGCATCAAGGAATACAAATATAACCTGGGATCTACGTGGGGCACAGCGTGGGTGGGGTGTGTGATCGAGTAAGAGGATAGTTTTAAGCTTTAAGCGCTGGAGCGACCTCGTCACACACGTTCCCGCGACTCCGACTAATAAAAAGCAGTCTTATGGTAACGCTAATTGATGAATACACGTAGACAAGTATAAAAACAGAGATGTTGCTGAATGGAATGTAAAGAAATGTTTGGATTAAGTAGAGATGATTCTAATGATACGTTTCTCTTTTTATTATAGAAATTATAAGAATCATCGAATTTTTATATAATTAATAGATTTTACACATACATTTTATATATCTATTTAATTTATGTGCTGTATATTTTTTATAAGAATGAATAATTAATTTGGAAAGCTAATGTTCTCTCTGATCCAGTTTTCTTCGATCGAAATACACTCTCATCATCCCCTCGTCTGTCAACGAGATGCAGATTGCTTACGTGTGCACTAATTGCCGGAGATATTGTAATCCTGTGCACTTTAAATATATTAACGGTAATACCGGCTGAAAGTTATTCCGTATCGAATCGGGGCACGGCCCACATGATTAATGTTAATCGTATGCCAATCAGGGGCTGATGATCGACGTGGTTGCCGGCACAACTAGTCGCCGAGTCATCACAAACAAAGATGGCCGCGGTGAACGATGCACGGTGTCGGCAGTCGGCAGTCGGCGAGTGCCGTATTTGTAAAACAAAGAGCGTTAGAAGAGGTACAGACACACAGAATAGACGGTTCGCGCGCATTTACATAAATATGTGCGGTTTCTGTGGATTCATCCATCGCGCAACCCCGCGGTCATTCTCACAGCTCACTCCCTCTTCCACTCATTCCACTCACGTGGATTGGTCCTACGCCACGTGATTAACTTGTCACGAAACATTGTAGTCATGTCCCGGGCTATTTATTAGTCGGATAAGAATCAGCGCGCAGCAAGTCGTGCTCTTCGGTTTCGATTCGTGGTGACGACGTGGTTCTTCCGCCGTCAAGGTGAGACGACCAAGTCACCACCTCGACAGTGTATCCCCAATATATCTTGATCGATATATTAATTAACACCGGTATAAATTAACGAGGGCAAAATGAACTCGGTTCCGTTCGTTCAACGTGGTTGAAAATTTCTAACTACATAATCGACGTCGTTTGTCTTCGTACTAATATTTTACGCATATGTTCTCTCGAAAAATTTCTATGCAAAGTATGATGGGCACATCACGCAACATCAGTGTGACGCTGATGAAACCGTAATTTCATCGTCCTGTTTAATCAGAATTTCCGGTCAGCGTATCACGGGGAGTCCGATCTTCCGCAAAGCATCTACCCTCGTAGAAAAAAAAACAAGAGGAAAAAAATACAATTGGAACACATCGCGGTGGACAGTTGACAAACGAGACAGGGAGAAACGGGGGATGATCTCCGGGGCCCTTCCTTTCCTCATTCCAACGGTCCCACTATGGCGATAAACAATAAGCCCGCCGGTGGCTCGCCAAGAATGATAATTTAAACGATGACTCTCGGCTTCTTCGCATTCAATTACTAAATAATTGACGAAGAGGGTGGCGAGAACGGCGAAGAGACAAGACAAGAAGAAGGACGGGGGAGGAGAAGGAGGAGGAGGAGGAGGGGGGGGGAGGAGGAGGAGGAGGACGAGGAGGAGGAGAACCACTGCGATTCTCGAGAAGACTGGCGGTTTCTTTCTACGGGCCTTCCCCCTACACGACACCCTCGACCATTTCGCAGTCGAGGTGACGAGCGTGACTTATCTCCCGCAAATTATAATCCAATTTGCGATTATCGTCGTGCCATCGTGCCCGTGGTTGCCTTTGGGGCCTCTGAGGCCTCTGCCCCAGGACCCAGATGGGGGCCTCACCTCCGGCTGGTTAGTAAGGCATAATTAACCGCATGGCCGCAAGAATCGACCCACGTTGCCAACCTTTCCTGCCATCGTGCGCTATATGCAGTAAAACGCGTAAGAGAACAGTCAATTGCTCGTCCAGCGTCCTCATTTCTCCTACTTTTCTCTCTCTCTCTCTCTCTCTCTTCCTCTTTTTCTCTCCCCCTTTTCGCGAATCCTAATTATTATATACGTCGCGCCGCGACCGGGCGCATATAAATCTTCGTGCTATGTCGAGTGGCATATTAGGCGACATGCCCCGACCACTAATGGCTCGACTATAAGACGGCGATGATGACCGTAATCAAATTTAATAAAGTACTGTATCACGAATACTGTGAGGAAGTGGCTGGTTCGATGGCAGCGTGAGATTGCGATTGGCCGTAATGGTATATCCGGGAACAATGCGTTCTCTGTCGGAAGGACTTTCTAAAGGAAGAACGAATTGACCGATTGTCAGAGCATAATGCTACACAGTTCGGTATATCTGTTACCGGATGTCAGCGAACAATGTCATAACGGGAACTCGGATGCAATGATGAAAACCGAGATCAATCGATAATATTACATATATATCACGTAATTACTTGTATCATTTTTGTTTATTTCATCATTGTACTAACCCTATAACTTCTCAGTTCTCTAAATACATACATATTATAATGATCGTGCCATATGTTTCGCTGAATAGAGTTGTCACAATCGACAACCAGGCGACATGATGAATTACATAGCCGCGGACATTTCCTCGTCATTCTGCGTATATTATCTGCACGTTTCGATACTTCTTTCGGATTATGCGAAACCCAGGTATATACGCGGAATTCCGCGCGGAATCGCGAATGATACGCGACGTCAAAGCGGAAAGTTATGCGACGTAACCACCGGCAAACGACAGTTGGCTTCGGCTTGGAGTTTCCTGCTTCTCATCGCGAGATCGCTGAAGAACGATGTGTTTTCTTCGCGGTGAAATTCGCCGGGCGATGAAAGCCCTCGAATCATATTAAAATTAATTTCGAGAAAGTATTCGAACAAGTATATACACAAAATGTCTTATAAAGAGAGAGTATTCTCTTATAAGATATTATCAAAAATTATAATTCAAATGTTACTCCGTGCTTAAATAAAAAAGAGAGAGAGAGAGAGACTAAGAGAAAAGCCGCGAGTGACACTTTATATATGTATAATCCTTTAAATTATAAAATATTATATATACCGCAATTTGCGATTTTATATGCAGATTCGAGCTGTCCATGTCGCGATTTCTTACATATATTTGGCATTTAACGAGGACCCAACAATCCCCGTTAACGTCGTCGTCGTTTTCGCAAACGGGGCTGCACGCCTGTTAAAACTCGAGACCGCGAAGAAACCGCCGTCTCATTCGTTCTCTTTCAAGGTGCACACGAAGAACGAATAGTGGAAGGGAGAACGGGCGAAACATGCTTCTCGGGATCCGCGTTTCGTTACACCGTCATTATAACCTTTCCAACGAGTCGTTTCTTCTTACATGTGTCCCGAATTATCGGAGGATCATTATCGTGCAAAGAGAAGGTCATTACTCGGATAGCTTTTTGTCATCGATTCTTTGGTAGACGTAGAATAATTGCGCCATATATGATGCTTCATTCGACATCATTTCTTTCTCTATCATCATTTCTTTCTTTCTTTTATGCAAAAATTGCGTATATTTTGCTAAAATAATATAGATTCTTAATTCTTATAGTATATATTAAACTTTTCGATATTCGTGACTAATGTTTGAATCCTAACACTTTTGTAAGAAAGTAATGTAACCAAAGTAACATCGTATATTTTGAATAATACGTTTCACACATTCTTGATCCGCGTCATCCCCCTGAATATATGAACAAGGGGCAGCCTACCGGTCATTAAGTGGCCGAACGCGAGTCCGAATTGTAGCTTCGACAAAAAGGGCCACTTCCGAAGGCTGCAACGTCACATCCGCCACCGAAAGTAGCCGCGGGCCTTTAATTTACGGAGAAAAGCGGGCTTTTTATCGGCGAAGATCCGAGGCCGCGATACAAACCCTCTCCCGTTTGGTCGTAGCGCACAAAAATATGGTAGCCCGTAGTGCTACACCACCGAAAAATGCACCGTGCACGTTTGTACTTTGTCTTTGTTCACTCGCGAGTTGCTATACAATGTAATTGGAGGGTCCGACAGAATAACATGCTAAACTAAATTTTACGGTCAACTGGAAAAAGGTTATAATGAGATTTGACATCTCCCCGGCATTCGAATCTGTCCCTTTAATGGTCATTTTGCCCGTTGAGCATTTTTTAATCGACCATGAAGCCGGTACTTTTATTTAATATTAATAACTCTTGTGAAAGGAAAGTCCAACAATCTTGCATTAAATAGAAATAAATGTTTATTATTCTGCAAACTTCATAATGCCTTGATATTTTGAATTATCGTACACTAAAAAAATATAAATTTTAACAAATCATTTGTTAAATAGTGTCAACTAAATATTTATTAAGTATAAAGATGTATTTATTTAGTACAAGAATCGCATTTTTCTTCACTTAATTTCTTTTTACTGCGGATAAATATCTATTTACACGCATATTACTGTATGTAAATGTTTAATTGGCACTATTCAAATAAATATTTATCAAAATTTAGTATATTTTTTTCAGTGTATTGTAACTGCATTAATCCCGTTTTAATTAATGGTTAATATTCTTATCAAAGAGTGACATCAATTAAACTAATGCGAAATTAAATATTATGTTCTGGCAAAATTACGGCGTCATATGCTATCGTTTAATTCTCGAGACCGTCGTACAGTAAATTAGAAGACAACGCGAGCACATGCATTATACCATCGGACACCTTGTTACACGCGGTATACTTTTTTATAGTTTTACTTTGCCATATCACGGTACCTAAGCCTCGCTTGCCCGAGCCACGCTCGGACCATGGAAATTTCCGTCTTTCCGCGTCGTTACGTTAGCGTGCTCGCGACATAACGTCAATACGGATGTTCTCGCGCGGTAACGTTATATCGAGCCATCTGTATTATACGCAAAATAATGCAAATTCGAAATAAAGATTACTATGAAAATGTATAGCGGTTCTGGCATTTGTGTCGTTTGCCACTTGTCTACAGCTTGCTGTTGCAAAAATGTTCGATTATCGGATTTCGCGTTGCGCGTGGCGCAGCTCTCGCGCACCTAATCGCGATTCGCCGCGCTCAACCATCCGTGTAGAAGAATAGCGGAGGTGTTCGGTAACGTGACGGCTTTAAGACTACCAGCAACACGAGCGCGCCGTATAAATCGCCTGATGCCAATGCGAAGAAAAAGTCTCCATTAATCGATCAACAGGATCGTTTGAAACCGGTTCCTGTAGTTTTGTCGAATCGACGTTTTCCTATCGCTGAGCACCTAAATAGAAACACTCCGGCCACCTGGCCGTCATCGTCATCGTCATCTTCATATCTCATCGGATTCAGCAGACGCGTTAGGATCGAAGTTACGAGATTTAAATAATAGTTCAGGGCGAATAAATCTTATTTTTTTTATTTCGTCAATAATTTTTTCTAAAGTGAAAAAGTTTTATTCAATTTCCAAAGTGGAAACTAATACAAATTCAATGTGAAATGTTTATGAAATTCCGAGAGCTGGTGTGAGATTAGAATCTCTTGTTGCAATTTTTTAATTTTTTACTCATATCCTTTTAGCATTACACCAATTTCGAAATAAAAAGTAGTCCTATACGCAAGTAAGTAATACGATATTTAATCTTGATCTTGGTGATTGCATACGATCGCGATTCTCTAAGTTTCTATGCTCGCGTTTTACTGGGGGAAAAAAAAAAAATTTATTTCATCATATCGACGGAAAGAAGAGGAATGAAACAAGATAACACGCAATAGTGTCTCATGATTTCGAAATCGCGAAAATCATGCTATTAATTCCTCACACATGTACATATAGACGAAGAAAATATATCATAAATACAATTAAAATACATTTCTATTTGTGATATTTTGTAAAACTGAAACGTAACGATACAATAAGTATTTATTACATATATAAAAATTGACAATCAATTATATATTTTATTACAATATTTAGGTAAATAATTACAATTCTTTTGTAAAACATGTAATGCTCGTTATAATAATAGCATAGCCAAGATATAGAAAAATGTAATTTTTTTAGTATTATATTTTCTTCATATAGAATGCAATGTGGAGATGCGTAGGTGTACTCGACTTACCATGTTCAGACACACCCGGCCACCGTATTCTAATTACAAGCGGAAATTGAAAAGCAACAAATATCCCGGCGATATCGAAATGTTCTACCTGGCCGTACAAAGAACCGCGCGAATACTCGATCGAGTGAGCGATTACGCAATGGCGACGGGTGAGCAGCATTTGTTGCGTTACAGAAATGCACAGAAATTCTGATGTCATCATCTCATAATTGCGCGGCTACCCTTGAAATTAATCGCTGTCGCGTACGCGAATCCTTTCTCACGCGTCTGCACAAAAATTCGTACAACCATCTCGCTGTCGTAACCATCCCGTTAATTAGCGCTGGGATTATTACGCTGGATACATTGAAACATTACGCGAGTATAATGATGATTGGGATGCAATGTTTTGCCACAATATCGCCGTAAGCGTCATTAGGATCAGTGAACAAAAGAACGGCGTGCAAAACTTTGACAGAGTATTTGTCCGATCATTTTGCACGCGAAGCTTAATCGTGAAATCGAAACGTGTCACCTTGAAACAGAATCTTTTTTTCGAATCGCATAATCAGAGCATCGATCTTATATCGTGCATTTGTACGATTTCCGTAGTTAAAATATCATCGTTTCGCGAAAGCCGATACTCTCTGACAAAATTCTTTCTTTTTTTTTTAATAAATATTAAATGCATTAACGGCTGCCTCCATCTCTCGACAATTATTTCGCCGTTTACAACATCGCCGGCACTTATCGCCCGACAAATCAATATGCGATAGTACACGGTGATATCGAAAAAAAGAGATCGCTTTCTAAGCAAGAAACCGGTTGTACTACCGGCTACATTACAAAGTTATAAAACGCCAACCGGTCCTTAAGAGATAATGCTCACTTAGAGGAAACGTTCAATCGATTCATCTATGGATCAATAATAATAATAATAATAATAATAACAACCAAGATCTCTTGAAATAAAAATAATCAAAGTCAATTCTAACGGTAAGAAAATCCAGCGCCTCGTTAAGTCTCCGATCCGCCTTCATTATTTTGATAAAAAAAACTGGCATGCAGTGTCGGGTTCGAAAAATCGATGCCGCGTACACTAATTTGCACGGCTGAAAAGCCGCCGGTCGATTAATGTCGCTCGATGTCGTTGCGGACGCGTGACACGCGTGAAGAATACCGCGCCGCACGGTGAGACGTGAAATTAATCGCGACCGGATGTCGGAGATAACGGGTTAATTACCTACCGACGTACCATACAATGTGCGTATCCCGTCAGTTCTTCTTGCGCGGCCGTGTCTTTCTTGCGGTTTTCGCTCTCCTTTCACGCGACATGCACACATACGCATACATACGCACACATACGCAGCGTTGAGGATATCATCTGCGTAAGCACGAGCGTTCTCCCCAACGCAAACGTGTATATATTCGCGCGTCCACCTATCGAAAACGCGTGCAAAAAGTTGCAACGACTGGCTGCGTCGTGTCGTCGCGGCACGTGAAATCTGCATGTAATCCCGCTACCGCGTTTCGCAGGTACCCCGAGAATCGCGCGCGATGGGATACGAAGATTAATTTCGAAACTTCCACCTATTCACCGTCCGCGGATATCACTTGACCCTCTCGTGAACACAAATTTTTTGTTTCACCATCATTAAAACGGTTTCCGGGATATGAGTCTCGATAAGGCTGTTTTTTTCGTTTTACGAAAAAATTGAAGAAACAAAGAAACAAACAAAATATCTTCACCTGCTTAGCAAGGCAATAAACGTATATAAATATTTATATGTATACGCATACAAATGTATAATTAATTAGTAATGGATATTAATAAATATTAATAATAGAATACTAATTCGTGTTTAATAATATATTGTTTCGAATTATTATTAAATTATTATTATATTATTTTTTGTAATTATTTAGATTGAGTAAATAATTATTCTTAATTATGTACCGTTTAACTTGCTGCTTCATAATGAGCATTGTGCATGCTTCATCCTGCGAGTGGTATGAAACTTCACGACAGTGCTAACATCATTGCTACTCTGTACGGATCTCGTTGAAGCTAACGATATCGCGCGCGCGCGCGTGTAACAGTGTCGGCTCGTTGCCTTAACAAGGGCTTGGTCATTATCAAAGCTGTAATTAGTTGCCCGTCGTTTGCGCCATGTTCGCCTTAAACGCAATATCGCAGCTTCTTGCCGCCTCCTTTCACCCTGCTCTTTCCTAGACACCGCTGCACACCGAGAATCGATAGACGAGCTGCGCGCTGTTTCGTACGCAGCTCTAGACGATCCGTTATGACACCGTTGTGCCGTTACTACGCAATACGAGAGGATTGCAGGAAATACGAATGTATAACAAAAATGAGAAAGCAGAAGTAAATGCACAACAAAAATGAAAAGAAGGCACAGTGAATGGAGGCTGTGAACAAGCTATATGATCCTTAAGAATTTCCTTGGAACGCAAGTCCGACATCTTTCTGGGGTGCGTAATAAGTTTCCAGACGGTGCCTAAGCGAATTTTATGCTGTGCGTTGATCGAATTAACGCGCCGGATATTGATTCGAAAATTCAAGAAAAATACACGGCTATCTCTTTGCATCGATTTATTTATACAAAATAATTCAGCATTTTTCTCTTCATGCATTTAAATATTTCGATGTATTTGAGATTATTCTTTATTTCTTTAATCAAAATTTGCATTTGTATTTGTTCAAAATCGTATCGCAGTGCATTTTATTAAAAATTATTATTTAAAAAATGACAAGTTATCGTTCACCTGGATTTAGACGTTACGGATAGGAAAAATACGAGTTCCTTTTCTCGAAATACATCTTCAACGGCAGGGAGCAACACAACTTATTAAATTTGACACTTCAAGAACTCGGAACATTGAAAAGGGACAATATCAAGCAGAATATATATCCGGCATTAGGTCGGAGTCGAAGCAACCACTTCTACGAACGCGGGATATTCCATTGCCTCCGGGGACCAGGGATTCGTTAATTTCGCTTCGGACACACGCATACGAGCGACGGCATGAATGTTCGCGCCACAAAATCGCCGAAGCATCGTTAATTCCCGAGAGATGCAATCGACAAATCCCTTCTAATTTCCTCGGAGAACAATATGCGAGCATAATATTGATCTTTACAATGTTAAAGACTAGAATTATCCACATTTTTCTTTTATTATTTTATGCTATACAAATTAAAATGCTCTAGTAAATTTTATTTTTATGAATTTTATATTTTTGGAAATACTTGATATACACAGTTTGTACATAATATATGTAGAAAGTGCCGGCAGATCCTCAGGACAGATCCGCGAAAAAATAGTCGCAGACGTCTCTCTCTCTCTCTCTCTCTCTCTCTCTCTCTCTCTCTCTCTTTCGGTCAGAGAAATTCAGGCGAATCTAATTCGACGTGGTTCCATGATCGTTTAACGGAGGAATATAAGAGGAGTTTCCGGACCGAAGGCGACCGAAGCGCTCTCGAAGAAGCGTTCTCGAGATCGGTTAAAATTGGAAAGGTCCTCGCGTGGGTCAATTCATTGTTGAAGAGGCTATTCTTGACGCGAAATTGCCTGAAATTGGTTTACACGCGCACGGGCGGCACGTCAGAAATTGATTCGCCTCCCTCCCACCTACCCTATGGGATTCCGAATGCGTTTAATTTTTCTTCTCGGCTGCGTGTATTCCCAACGGCCCGGTCAACGATTCGTCCTTTCGCTATCACAAAACAGCGTCCTTTTCTACTCTATTTTTTTCAGAATTTTGTAAGATTTGTGATCTTGTGTCACGTATCTTGCAATTTATTTTGTGTAAATATGGAATATCTTGTATTTTCTTTCAGTTTGATTAACACTTTTAACACTTATAATATTAATTGGGATTTAATTTTTCTTTAATAGAAATATATAGTATATACATAAATATATATTTGTTTCTTTATGAACAGAAATTATTAAATTGCCTCTTCAGCGTATTATTATTTATTATTTTATATATTTAAAAAAATAATGAAACAGAAAATCAAATTATTTTCACATAATTTTCAATTTTAATAAAAAAAACAGAATCTATTAAAAAAATCGTTTCTAATATCAAGAGGAAACGAAGGAACTTATTGGTACCGGCAGGATTTTTGGGGTAACTGCTGATAATGTCCTTAACTCGCCGACCGTCAAAAACGCGTCTTCCTGTTTGCTCCGATTGAATTATCGCGAAGAATGAAAAAAATTAATAAAATGAATCAACAACCGACGCCGTGGGGTGAGCATCGCGCGTCGCCGAGCAAAAATTAGCTAAACGGATTTTTGCCCGACGGAGCCGCTCTCGATTTCCATGGCTCGATTCTGTACCTCTCGTCCTGATGAATCTAATTTCTTGTTGAGACAGCGCTTAAGCTTTCATAATTCAAGATTTCTATGCGCAAAGAGCACTGATTAGATTATAAAATTTTTATATATATATCAATATGATACATATTAATAAATTATATATGTATAAAAAAAAAATATATATATATATAAGATACAATATTATTTCATTTCGAGCGAAATATTTTCGCGTAAAATATTTCGTATTATATTTCAAAAGCAAATATTGCGATTGAGAGATGAATAGCCGAGGCGAGAGAGAGAGAGAGAGAGAGAGAGAGAGAGAGAGAGAGAAAGAGAGAAAGAAAGAGAGACGATAAACCGAGAAGTCGGGAATCAACTCGCAGCTATATCGCGCATAGTCGCGTTATTAGCCGCGATAATTAACGTCCCACCTCCCATTTCTCCTCTTCCCTCTCTCTTTCTCGTCACCGGCGCAATCGTTAGCCTCTAACAACCTGGAATTTTGGTCTCGCCACGTAGATTATAGCGACAATTAGCACGGGGTATACCGTGACGAGATTTCTGACATATTCTTCCCTCATTCCCTCCTGTCGTGCCTTTCCAATCGGAGGATACCGGGACGAAGAAGAGGCGACGGGAGAACCGGATGAATGTAAGGGGACCTGACAGGCTTGCGTATCGAAAACTGGTAGAGTATATAACGAGGAAACGAGACGATCTTGAGCGCTCAGCAAAAACATTGCAAAATGCTGCAGCGTGCCGTTTAATTGCTTAATCAAACGTAGTAAATCTTACACACACAAACATTTACGATATAGTAATAGAGATTCTTCTTCCTCTTCATTGCACCGTCTTCTACTTGCCCATTTTCCCTTCGATGGATCGTATTATTAAGACTATTAAATTATCATCTTCATGTTAATGCACAAACATTAATTTTCTTTATTTTTTGATCACGCACAAATAATAAATTACCGGTGATTATTATCACATATAAAATTATATATACATTTATATATTTGTGTCTACATCATTTGAAATATTTCCTGTTAACAACAAGTATAGTATTGACATTTTAATGGTATACACTGAAAAAAATAAATTTTAATAAATATTTGTTTGAATAGTTCCAAGCAATTATTTACTAAATACATATTTATTTGATAAAAAAATCATTAATTTTATTTAACCATTTCATTTTTTATTGAGTAAATAATTACTTACTGCGTCTGTAAGTAAATGTATACTTATTCAAAGAAATATGTATTAAAATTTATAACTTTTTTTCAGTATAATAATTACGTCTTACCCATTTCAAAACATTATGTTTTATACGTTCTGACGCACATGGACATATTTCATCGCGGTCGCCGAGAAGTTAGTTGACTAGATACAAGATCACTCAGCGACGCGATAGGCAAGACTCTTTTCGTATGGAACGCAGAACTTTGGATTTCTTTTGTTCCGAGTCGAGCGCTAAAGACCGATCCTCCAAACCTCCTCCGGTAACACGACGCTCGTTTGTGGTCTCGTTAAGGGAACACCCGGTATATCAAGGGATAACCGTAACCGGTGATGTAATGCAACACCACGGGTCCTCCTGATCCTGATCCTTGAATGAGATGGTATCTCCGTAGTTCTGTAGCACACACGTATGTATACTGTTCGCAATGTACCGCATGTACGAACCGCGTATTATTATAGTTAAGCCAAGTGATCGGATGATCTTTGCATATCTTACTTCTGAGATAATGTGCAGAGAATTATATTTTTGCGCGAAACAATCACATATCTGACATCACTTATCTGGTCTACCAAAGTTGATTATTTTGGAGAAAGGTAATAAAAAAATGTTTATTTTTTTAACAAACGAGATTTCAATATTGAAAAGCTGAAGAACCATGCATTTTTGCCAACGAGCGAAATAGTAGTCCAAATATTTATTTTCCTTCTAAATTTCGTATTTAAAAATGCATGTTGTCAGTCTCTCATTCAGAGTTATTACGCGATATGGATAATGCTGTGGCAAAAGTTGCTGTAATGAATTTTTAAATTAAACGGACTTCACAAACTTTTTGTTGAATCGCCCATCCGGCAAAAGTGTTCGTTCGCGCGGATGAAATTTGAAAAACGATTTCGCTCACAGCCCGTCCCACGAAATACGCGACAGTGTATCGCGTTATCGACGTCCGCGTTACAATTTTTACATTTGAATTTCGACAATGACGATACCCACGCCTCGGGCTATGAAAGCGTTACCCCTATCGTGCGCAATGATATCCCCCTAGTCGGTCACTGGTGCATGAAACAGTTAAGCATCGACAATATAAGCCAATCAAAGGGTGGGTATATAAGGGGTGTATCAGAGAACGGGCCGTGGTAATCACCCGGAATTGCGTTAAATTTAAATTTTTACTCCCGCACCCCCAGGGCTTGGCATCTTGGTCTTTTGAACCTTGACGGTTCGCTAAAGAAGATATATTCAAAAGATGCGCCAAGAAACATTTTTCAATCTCAACCTCTCATAATTATGTCTTATTGAGTCAAGTATAAGCAATCAAGTAATAATCAATTTTCTAATGATTATTTAATTTGTCGTTCATTTAAAGGATAGGGTATACCAGATAAATCATTGTTTGCAAAAATTTGTTTCTAATATCTTTATATACAATTTTCCAGCTGTGAAGAATAGGCTAGAAGAATATCGTGTATTTACACTTGGAAAATTTTGACTTGAACTACGACAATTCTCTGTTTAAAATCACTTCTGCAACGTACCCCAAGGCACAAGCTCCAGTTAGATTCCCTTTAGAGTGGCTTGGAAAGCCCCACGGGGGTCTCGAGAATATTACGGAGCAACAAAATAATAACGTGTGCGGGTGGGAGAGGGGGAGGGCGGACAACAGAAGGGACGGTGTAGAGCCAAAGGCGAGGAGAGGAGAGCGAGGATAGAGTCTAGGGCGCAGCCAGCCAAACACACACGACGACTAAAAGGCTTACGGGGTAATTTGCGACGGCTTAAGGCCAGGCCAATCTGATCCGTCCTACGTATACACGTGAAATCTTATACCCCGACCGCGGGATATACGATGTTCTTCGTGCCGAAGGAGACAAAAAGGCAGCGGAAGAGATAGGCGATGAAGGAGAGGGAAGTCGCGGATAGAAAGAGGACAGAATAGAAACTCTTTGAAAAACGATACATAACGATAACACCCAATAGGGCCTCCCGCGCTTTCTATCCCTTCTCCATCCCTCTCAGCCGCTCTCCTTCGCGATCACGACAATATCCTCTCTTCCCCCACCGACTTTTGATCGCCGAGAGCTCGCGATGAACACGAGCCGCGGGCTTCACGGGCTGTCGCTCAGAATTTGGACGGCAAATTTTTTTCCTTGAATATGGTTAATTGAGCGTGCGCAGCACGCAGAGCAAGCGAGAGGTTACCAGAGGTTGCCTCCTCTTTTTACACTCACGGATCTCCTTCGCCATTTTTCACTCTATTTCTTTCTGTATATTCTCTCTTTCTTCTTTCCATTCCAATATATATATATATATATAAAACCATGAAAGAGAATTGCAGCATACACTTTTAATTGAGCCAACAACTTCCGGTCAGATACAACAAAGAGTACTTTTCATTAATCTTTTATATTCGTATTATTGTCAAGATGACGATCAGTGACTGCTATTTATACACTTCTTTCTTTTAAGTTGTCTCTCAAATTACTTCGTAATTTTTTATTATTCAAAGAGATTTATAGTACCAGTCAGTAATTATATTTTCAAAATGAACACGGAAGAGAGAAAAGAAAAAGGAAGGGAATCACATATGCTGTCATGTTAACCCGGGAATAATCACTAGAGTATTTTTACACCCCAGCGAAAAATGAATTATAAAAATATTGTAAAATATTGTTTAATAAATTTTTTCTTTTTTAATAATTATTCTTTACAAATCTTTAAATATGCAATTTCATCAAAAACCCGCAAACAGTATTATATTCATTAACATCTTTTTTCTTTTTAATATTGTCATAATCAGTTACTTAATATGTTCATTCCATTTAATATTTGTTTTATCTTATTTTTTTCAAAAAATTGTGATTAAATCCATATCTATAATATTCTTAAATACTAATAAATCGGAAAATAATTAATAACACAATTAATAAACATTAATTGGGGTGTAAAAAATAAGTGATCATTTTAAAAAAGACCAGGTAACTATTTTCGTATTAAGAATATAAATTTATTTAATATAAATAAACTAATATGTTTCCTTACTTTAAGTAGTTGCAATCCTAAATCGCGCCACCTTGTGAACCACTTTTTACGCTACGGCTTTCTATTCGTTTTTTATCGCGCAGAAGAACGAGCTATTCATTTGGACCGCAGAATTTTCGATTCGCCTTCTCTCTCTCTCCGTTCTATCGAACGAAATAAACGTCTCGCGATAATTCGCAACGCCGCAGTTGAACGAGATCATTGACGGAGACGAAACGCACGGCGAACACGGAGAAGAACCGCAGAAAGAAAGAGAAGAAAGAAACAGGGCATATTTCAGGAGCGAAACTTAATTTGCCCCGAAGTGTGCCACGGGACTCGAATCGATTCGAGAGCCCTCGAACCTCGGAGAGTCTCTAAGCGACGGCGCGTGCCTCAATCGGATGCCATTGAGGTTCCTCTCCTCTCGTCATGCGATAATTGAGAGGCATCGATTGTATAGCGGCTCTTTCGATCTCGTCCAGTTTCCCCGAGTCTCGCGAACAGTTAGAATTCGTTCCACCAACGACCACCTACAAAGTAGGCTCCTTCGAAACTCTGTCGGGGTGAAACCGCTTGGAAACTATATATAAATGGAACGTAAATTCCGGAAAATGCCTGTATCGGATAGTAACCACTTGATCTATCCAAAACTCAACTAGATTCTGTTTAATAAATTTTAAAGTCGCCGCAATGAACGCTTCGTAAAGTTAAGGAAAAGAATACGAGTATATATATATATACTAACAAAAGGAATATTTTAGATGAGAAACGTATTCTTCATTGTTTCTCCCAACACTTCTTCAAGAACCATCCATTTCCGTGTCAATCTGTCGTGAAAAGCAAGTAGATGAACATCGTAAGTTCCTCTTACTTTCTCTCCCTTCCTTTCTATCTTTCTCTCTTTCTTTCTTTCTCTCTGATTCCATCTACAGCGTCACTTCGCCTGACAAAAAGAACTCTACGCACACGTTTAGGATACGTTAAGAGGCCCTTCACGGTGTTTGCCGGCAAACACCCTTCGTTCTAGCGTTGCCTCGATGGCGCCCCTGCTACCTACCTCATGAGACGAAGCATTCGTGTCCCTACCGCTCTCGCATACAAACGGAGTCTGATTACATATTAATTATTTACCGAGCGATTTGGTGTACGTACCGACCTCCGTCTTCTCTGGAACGGGTCATTAAATTAAATGAAACGCCGAATTCCCGCGCGTCGTGTCCCCGTGAATATTCACGCACTCTAATTCCAATGGCAAACTCAACCGGAATGCATGCGAAATGTATTGCCCCAGGAAAATACAATATAACGTGACTTTAAATCTTTATACTGTATACGTTTTCTTATGTATATCATCAGACTTTATCATTAACAAATTACGAAGGTCCCTTCTTTCAAAATGAAAAGGACAAACTACTTACATTTCCAAAGATAACATTTTCTTTAGAAAAAAAAGCATCTTACCGCGAAACAGACATTTCGCAGCTCTGTTAATGTCTTCCATTCTTTTTTTGCTCCATTAAATATCTTCGTCTATGCTTTCTTTAATCAACTGTGAAATACTTGAGGGAATAATCACCCGATGCATCACCGCATTATGTAAGATTCACAGAAGCGGGCAAGAACAAGATCCGTAATCAGTGTAAAGTCTGCAAAACATGCCCTCCCAGTTTTAAAACCGCTCTAGGTAGTCGATCAGATACTTTCGAATCATTAACTTGTCGATTTGCGATCGTCCAAACAGGATGTTCGAGCGGATGTTCGAAGCAAAACACGTCTCCAAGTTTTCCTTTCTTGTTTACTTTGTCCCGGTATGGATTCTCTTCCGTCATACGGATAATTTTTCCAAAAAGGGACCGAAACTAGATGATGAGTCTATCAATCACCAAAAATAGATAATATATATACGCTGGTCTGAAACAATGGGATTAGTGCATGGTCTGTGGTAAATATCTTGGTAAGGATTTAATTTTCGGAGATTTTTCCCACGGAGAATACCCAGGGAACTGGGTACCTCGTACGAATGCTTGGGCAAACACTCGACATGTCTACGCTCCTGTAGGAAAATGTTTGTCGCCGTCTCTCTAGTCAACGAGCACGTCCTTCGAATGGGAAAAAGATGGGTGATGCCTATTTCGCTAATGCGGTACGACTACCATCGCGAGACTCTGGCGATAATGGAGAATTTAAAAATTGATACAACGTAATCAAACCATATTTCATTGAAACTTCCTGCGCTTCGTAAATGAACATTGCATTTATATCTGTAAAATATTTGGTTTAACTTATTATCAGATCAATAAATCTTTTTTAATTAAATTTTTTTTTTTGCTTATATTCTTTTATTTATATTCTATATTACAATTAAAATTAAATCTCAAACGCTTATACCAAGATTCTAAAATCAATCAATGCTACTTTAATGTACAGATTAGTTAACTATTTATAAAATTAATGAGATAATCATTATGCTATCATCGCCATACACATGCGTACTAAAGCTATAATCGAATGATATTCAATTCAACGTATGTACAAATCAATGACGTAATAAGTGCTAGTGATTACTTGATAGTTAATTATACATCAAACGATAGGTATATCGTAAATTATATCGCCTGTGACTTACGCTAGATAATTAATTTCAACATAAATAAGCCAAGGTAACATCAATCGATGTAGCGGGATATATAATTTCAAATGCAAATATGTCACACAGATACGAGTGTTTTGTCACTAAATAAGTACAAATAGCGTGATTGCAAAAAAAAAAGCGCCATATCCAACGATATATCGATCTAACGAAACTGGGTTCTCGTTTTCTAGAAAACGTATGATCATAAAACGCGGTTTCCCATCCCAAACAAACGAGAATTCGCTTGAGAAGGGAACGCGACCGTCCATCCCGATTGGGATGGGATCCGAGAGGAGACACAGTGCGCGGGTATCGGTTTTCGGTCGGTGCATTGCGCACTTAAAAATCTTCACAAATATATACCGTGGCCCCTGTACCGGGGGCTGACTTGCACGACTGACGACAACGAAACAAGTGAGGTCGTCACGTCAGTGGATACTCTTTGTTCGCGGGCAAACATTTGCCCGGACTCTAAGAGTTTCCGAGACGAGACACAGGGTGACACAGAAGGACAGAAAGGATCTGGCCTGTCAACCTGGTCGGGCTAGAAAATGCAAACCGCATGCACCTCCTCTTCCATATTCGGTCGCCATGTTGCGGTGACGAGACGCGTCTCCCGATGTTGGCCTGGATAAAAATGTTGCAAATCATGGGCTACCTGTTCGTGGTGCCGCCTCACTCATCGCGCTGCCACTCGAACGTCTCCGGCGTAATGCGCGAGCAGGCCTTTTCTTTGTCTCGAGTATGTTATCCGCCTAATGTAACCTCCGAGGTGAGTGAAGCCCTGATAGAGTTGCGAACGAACGTGCCGATGCGTCGCTTGCCTTTATATCCATCTTTATTGCGTACAACGTTAATAACATTCTTGTTCGTTGCACAGCGTGCAAAGAATGAGGTCCCTGGCAATAATTGGTTTTTTCTTGACCATACGCGATATTTATGAGAAAGCGCAACAAATTTCTTTCAAAAGTGTGTTCTTCAGATATTTCCCCTTAACACAACTATCGTCATTTATAAAATACAAAAGGATATGTAAATAAGAAGAAATCATTCTAAATCACTCCTCAATTTCAATTTTGAGTTATTCATTATTTTTTCTCAATTACGATAATTAATTAAACATTGATTTATATAATTTTTTTTTAATATATACAGAATTCTACAATTAACCAAAATTTTCCTTTACAAACCTATTTCGCTTATGTTTACTCGCTTCACGATTCTAAATGGAATGCGCCACAATGGCATCACGCTTTTCTCCAGAGACATATGATCGAGGGGAGCAAAACGAGCGAGCGAGAGTGAGAGGGCTTGCGATAGCGAGAAAAGAATTGAGCATCGGGTTCCGAGTCGAGCAAGAGGGCCCGTATCGTTTTAACGTCTCTATTAGCGGCTATTAAAAATGAGCTAGCGTTAAAAAAAAGAAGTTGAGAAACGAGGGTGAAATGGCGACGCGGGGATGGACGGGGTTAGCAGGAAAGGCGCAGACGTAGTGATGAAGACAGAGAGAACGACACGAGGGGGGTATGCAGTAACCTCCCTTGAAATCGCGGGACCTCTGTTCACATGCCGTCTCTTCCTCGTACCGGTATCCAGTTACCTTTTGTGGAAGACTTCGCATGGCTCAGATTCTCGAACGATATGTACTCCATTGTACGCACCGGGTATTTAGCATCGGCACGGGGTTGGTCCGAACTAGGGGTCCGTACAAGAAGGGAGGGGGGGGAGGGGTAGAAAGGAGAGAAATTGGTCTCGCGCACCAAAATCCACGGTGTCCCTTGACACCGGGGTAGATTTTGTTAAAATGATATCCCTCGTCAGTCTCGCGAAACTCTCAAGATAGATCCGTTCGTGATATTAGATTTGAAATCGATCGCTTTTTTTTACGCTCTACAAAGAGAGAGAGAGAGAGAGCGAGAGAAAGAGAGAGAGAGAGAGAGAGAGAGAGAGAAACGAAATCGTAATTACGTGATTTGGCGGTGCTGTGATTTCAACTCGAAGAATCGAGCAAGGCGAATAATACATCAGCACGGTCATTTAGCAAATAGTTAATTATAACGCGATGTGGATTTTTTATTGTATTGTACACACGAATGATTTCAAAGTTCAATAATTATATAGCATAATCAGTTTATTAATACTAAACAATATAAAAACTAAACAATATAAAAAAATACATAGATTGCTGATATTCATAAAGAACGTATTATAAATAAATTAGCACTTTGCATGTTAATTCTCAATCTTCTAAAAATAGCAATCTAGCCGAGTGTCAAGATTAAACCTACGCTATTACATATGAGCGTGACGATTGAAACGAGAATCATGAGGATGGCGTCGGCGATGCAATTTCTCAGCGTAATTCCGAATAATTCGAATAAAGCCGGACACTTGTCTCCCCGAGGTTCGGGACAAAAGCCGCACACCTTTCACCGCGTGTTTCTCGATCGGGGATCAATGGAGGCTACCAACGTCGGCTACGCACGACCATCTTGCGCGTAATTACAGTAGCTTCCGTCACGGTTTGAGCCCTGGTCATCGTCCCCGTGCATAATACTTTATAATATACGGCGGGATTCCAAAAGTGACTCGTCATGCGGCATAAATACTTTAACGGCGACGGTGCAACCGTCCCCCTCTCGTCCGTCGCTGTTGCACCTGATACTTTCCCCCGGCGCGCTGATGAATTTCTTTTTTAATCACCGCCGCGTCTCGCGCCGAAAGTACAACGTCACCTGTTGGCCTTTGCCATCGCGCGGCTCTTTCGGCGCTGCGATTCGCCACGCGAATTCGCGCGCGCGCGCGCGCGCGCGCGAGTGCACGAGCAACGCGTAAATGCATAACGAAGTGCATACGAAATCGTTTTTAGTGCATGCGGAAAAAAAAAGTTGAACCGCGGAGAGACGAATCGAGTTCGCGTTACGCGTCTTTATTCGGACGAGTGTTTAAACGAAAATTTACCTCCGAGTCTAACCGTTATGAACATATTTTTGAGAATTTAAAAACTAAGAAAATCATATCAAACATTATCTTCCTTTTATATCTGCGCATAAAGAGATATTTTTGTTGCCCTTTATTAGAATTGTCTTAATTTTTGTGTTGTTTTGTAAACGAGATTATCAACGTTAAGACAATGTATAAGTGCAAAAAGTATATTTACTGATCCGGATGGTAATTATAATGACATACGCTTCATTAATCTTTTTCCGAACATCGATGGGCGGAAAGTTTAATGTTGGTCTCCGAGAAGAGAGGAGATTGGCATAATTCGATCGTAAATTATTCTACAACTGGCTGCCCGATGGATCCGCGTTTAATCCCTTATTAGCGTTGATAGAAATATTTAAAAGATATTACGAAGATGTGTAAATTCATAAGTAATAACTCTGTGAAACAAGCATTACGAGCATGCTGATTTAATGGATTGAAGGCATACAGATGATCGGATTAAACGACGATTGAATACAATATTTTATCGCTTCAACTATTATAATTGAAGAGTGAAAATCAAATACCAGCTAAATGTCAAGGATAATATTCCCAGTTACAACAGAAAAATATCTCGAATTTATCTGCAGGAGTATCGTCCTTTCATTTAACGCCTCAAGTTGTTTGAAATTCAGTATTTTAATTTACATAATTTTCTCTCTTTGTGTAACTCAGAATATCATATTAATTTATGAATTACTTCAATTTGGTATGAAAACCCACTGTGAAGTGAAGAAATCATTGCATTGATACGGGCAACGTTGCTGTCGCTGCAAATATCGAAACCATTCGATTTCTCGCTTATCGAAACGCAATTATTGCGGAGCGTAGCGCTACACGGCACATCGAAATTTAAACCGCAGAGCTTTAATGCTCCTTTTATGCGTGCCGAAAAATTGACACCCGAGTCCTCGCGCTTTAATGCCACGACATTAAGACGATCTCAATGGATGATCACCGTGGAACACCGTGTGGGACGGGACGGAAGGCCCCGGCACATAATAAGTCGTACCGCCTCGTGCGGGTATCTCGTGAAAGGGCGAAGATAAAGGCCAGCGGTCCAGGAGCATAATTAAAACGCGTCGGATGTCTCGCATATGGGGACGAAGAGAAAGGCGATGGCGTGGGTGAAAGAATAAGACGAGGAAAAAAAAAAAAGCGAAACTTACAAAAGTATGAAAACTGTACACGTATTATTTGCTGCGTCGACGAAGCAATAAATAAGAAAATATGAATTCAAGTGTTGGTAAAATATAACGTATGTATATGTATTAAAAAGTTGCAGGCAGGGCCTCTGAAAAATCAGAGGGATATAAATGCATATATAATATATAAGGGCGGAACAGATATATCAGATAACAAACGAAAGATAAGTGAACAGAGAATTGAAAGCACAAGTAATAAAACGGAACTCGATTCATTCCCGCTTGTGATAGCAGATCTTGAATCATGTGTTAATAGCCGGCTCTTGTCTTTTGTACCATGACCGTGCTCGCGCAAAATCAAAATCGAACGGCGCGTGTATTCACGGTCGGTTATTTCATTATTCACGAGTATAATTCAGCCACGATCAAGTCCCGATTGCGTTGGCAAGAACATGACGCTATTTCATCTGATTAACACATCGCGTACTTTTTAGCTCTTCAGTCGCGCGGTACCTGATACGTACGATCGGAGATTATTTCAACACCACCGTCGCGTCGGAAGGATTCGCCTCTACGCAGACGTGTCATATTAATCTAACTGAGTACGCCATTAGACGCGATGAAAAGGGAGCTTACATGAATATTCACGTAAAATGCAAGACGTATTTTTATGGTGTTAATTAAATAATCTTAGATGAAGCCAGAATTCATATTTCGAGCGTGATAAGGGTCGTAAAAAATATCATTAATTTCTTTTTTTGCCATTACTCAGATCTCTTTTCTGCAGAATGATAATTGCAGCATTTATTTTAAAGGACACACAAGCACCAGTTTTAATCAAAATGTTGTACTAAAACACTTAACTTCGTACAATAACAGGAATACTGCAATAATCTTATTATCTCTCTCGGTGGAATTAAAAATTGTAGATATTGCGAATGAGATCGATCTGCATCGTGAACGCGTTTCTCGGGAACGAATGATTCTCGTCTCGGGGTTACCGTTCATCGCAATCGGATTTTTTTTTTCCTGATCGCGAGAAAGAGACAGAGACAAGTCGAACAATCCGACGTTTCCGCCTCTCGAGGAGGCGTTACCGTGGTAACAGTACGGGTCCGAGTCGAGACTCGATTAGCAAAGAAAATACGAGAGGATCTCGGAAGCCTCGCTACAGGATCGATCTGCGGCCGAGAGGCTTTTAAGACGACCGCGACGCCTCATTGTCTTTAACAGAATGGCGAACGACTCTCGCGCGCGCTCTTCATCCTTGTATTTCCAAGTGGGGGTGGTTTTCCTCCCTCCTTCCTCCCATCATACAATCGCAAGTCAATAGGCGATAAACACGATCGTCTCCTTTCGAAATAACGGGTTTTCACGATGACATTTATCGAGTCGACCTCCGTTTTCCGCCACTTCCGGCGCGACTTCAACGTTCGCATTCCCGTCGTGGAATTCCGTGATCAATCAGACTATCCACGATTCGATAAACCTGATTTCCAAGATAGAAATCGCGTGAACTCGCGAGGCTTAAAGCTCTTAACAAGTTAATATCAATCCAGTCTGGGATATCACATAAATTCTTAATTGCCATTAGGAGAAGCACCACAAGGCAGAGTAGTGTAAGACCGACTTAATAATATCTTTTCCGTTCCAACGATACACCCAACACCTCGGCTACCCTAACGCACGGTCATTCGTCATTTCGCGCGCGTGTGAAGTTTACCATGTTTTCCCATATCTATACGTGATCTGCCGAGTAATGAGGTGGATCCCCTCTTTTATGCGAGAGCCCCGTCGTCGGGAGATCGTCGTTACTCTCCCGTGAATCCTCGGCCGCCTCCACCTGGGAAGGATGAGCGCGCTCATTAATTACGGCTGCGCTCTCTGCGCGGCGATGACTGGAAACAAAGTGTTTTCAGTACTGCGCATATCCACCACGTCCACAACTTATGTGCCACCTAAAGCGGGAACGAATTAAAATTCCCATCGCGACCACACGCGCCTTCGCCCTTGTTGAAAAGCTATAAAGCGATTTAGACTTCATGCAGTCAACGATGCTTTTTTTCTATTCATTCCTTTTTATTCATTTTGTTTCGAAATTAAATACGGCATGTGGATTAATACGCCGTGACTTTAGAATTTTTAGTAATATTATAATTATAATTCCTCGCTGCGTTTCTTTTTTCTTCTCATCTCTCCCTCGTATTATATTGTTTTATTTAAATATATGTATACTGCTTAATTTTTTTTGTATATTACTTTTTATGTATAATTTCAGAGAATCTGAACTATTGATAAGTTCTAATGTTGTCATACTCTCTATCGCAGCTATTATTTATTAAAGTTTATACAAAGTTTTATTTCTACATTAAATTGCTTGTTGTCTTCTCTTGATTACTTTCCTTCGTTTACTAAAATACTGAATGCTCTTATCGAACGTTACACCGTTTTATGATTCCTAAATCTTGTTTTAATATACCGATAATATCAGTTAATAACCGTGAATTATATTACGTTATTTGCAGCAGAATGCAGCAACAGTCGGGTCAAGGAAACGGAAACGCGCGGCGTACTCTGAGTCCGGGACCCGGCGGCAGCAGCAGCGAAGAGTCCGACATTTCCCTCGGAGGAACATCACCGCCATCGCCAAGTTCCTCGCCGCCACCGAACCACCAACCGTCCCCAGTACCGCTTGGATCTCTCGGACCTTTGCCACCACCTTCTTTGAACTTCCGTTTCGATCCTACGCAGACGCATTTTCGATTCGGTCATACGACGGCTTTCAAGTTCCCACCGACGAGCTTCCGATTTGGACCGCATAGCCCGCAGCCTAATCATCCGAATATGCCGGGTGGTGGGATTTTCAGGTTCACGGAGTCGAGTCCTTTCCAGGCTGTAGGACCCAGAGGTGATCCGACGACGAGGTAAGTTTTAGCAGCTAATTTCTTTTCATGAATTTTTTTTTCAAGATATTTTATTGTTTACTCTCACTGATTTCTATCCAAGATACATCCATATATCCATATAAATTATATGTAAATTGATATTATATTATATACTATTACAATAATAAAACGTCGCATAATAGACCGCGATTCTGCTAAACTGTATTTTCTCCAGAGAAAATGCAGTTCTCTCTTTACTCTATTACAGACTGCCGGATTCGCTGGGTTTGCCACCGCCAAGATTGCATCCACACGAAGGCCTGCTACACCACCCGCACCCCCAGCATCAGCTATCCGAGGGAATATCTAGGATATCCGAAACGTCGCGATTGTCGGACGGTGGGTTATCTCGTCTTTCGGATAGCTTATCGGAGGCCCACAGCCCACCATTGATGGCGGCAAACCTATCAGTCACCGGTCCGCTGAGGGTGGCTGTACCTAGCCCGCATACTCCCTCGTCTCGAGGAAGCCCACCTCCCCGTCAACCAACACCTCAGGGTCAGTCCCAAGGTCAGGGATTGATAAGGGTCGCAACGCCACCCGCGAATCCGAGACCGCAGATCCATAGGCCCTTTTCGCCTGCGTGATACGACAAGGACGACGAATCGCAAAACGCCGTCGATACAGATAATCGTTTAATGTCGAAAAAGAGCTATAGGTGCGGTGACGTCGTGAATGAGAGTTTCGAGTTGTGAAGGCGGGGGTTTTGAGAAGAAACATCATGGATCACAGGGAAGAATCGGTTGTGTCTAGAAAATTATAAGTGTGCGTGGTATCGCAGATCCAACATTCTAAAGGAACTTTTCGCAGTTTCGTGAGGACCGATATAACAAAACGGACTAAGATCAATAAGGTTACTTAGGAGATTATTCAAAGATAGATACAAGATGAATCAATATCTAACAAGATGACTTTCTTCCACAACAATAGTTAGCTTTACTGAAAAACAGATCTAAGGAGCTAGAAATAATGATCACGCGAAGAAGAATCAACGATACCAGTACATAGATACATTGCCGAAAGTTCTACTCGGAGACATGAAAACTTACTACACTATGAATCTTAGCAAGAATTCATTTGGTGGTGTGTGATAGGACGCTCTTATAAAATGCGGAAATAAACGTTTCGAAAAGTGAGTGCAAATCCGCTAAATAAGTGCAATCTCTCGGATTAAAAAAAAAACAAATGATCAGGGCGTGTACATAACTTCCGTTGGACGTTCCCAATTCGTCCGTTCATCGAAATCCAAGAACCAGATGCAGTGAGTCTTATAGTTTGTAAATAGCGCCGCTTTCTAGTTGATACTCTCTATCGTGAATAATCTCCGAGATTGATCAACCAGCGAATTGTACAGGATTTTCATGAGAGAAGTAAATGCTTTCAAAAATATATTTAATTTTCATTTTTCTGTTATCTACATTATATATAATATACTCACATATACTAATGTGCATATATTATAATATGCACACTTGTATGGATTACATATATGTTATAAAATAATATTATGTTGAACATTTCAGTTGCAATTATACAAAATGTATAATGTTTGAAGTAGATAAAAAAGTATTTAACTCAAGAAATGAATTATATGATTAAAAACTTTTCAATATCGTGTTCATGAGATTTTGAAATTATTTAATTAAAGAAATTTTTTTAAAGAAATTCTATGATTTCCTTTCTACATAAATTTGTTTCTTTATGTTAAAGTATTAATTTCTTATATACATGAAAATCCTGCATTTTGCCGGCATCGGATGTCAAAGTAGCAAACCAACCTACAAGGCGATAAAATGAAAATGCGAGAAAACTCGAAGTTGGGCTCGCTACGGTAATGGTTTCATCGTAAGTCTCGATGGCCGATGCGCAGAAAACACGAATTCTCAATATCTAGAGACAGAAACCACTGCGTTACGATATCGATATTTGAGAAATTGGAAAATGTCGCTGCAATGAAATATTCTCTAACACCCAAGAGCAGTTCTTTTTTATTTTGTATTTCTCTCTTTTGTTTAAAATGAATGAAAATACACAACAACATTGTATGTGCTGAATCATATTACTGAGGTCACCAATAAGACCTATTTCTTTTTCTTAATAGCTCCCTTCTTTGTGCTAAGAAATCTATACCGTCACCAGATATTTTAGAAAACTTCAAAGTTTTCAAAAAACCAAGTATCAAATATAATTACACGTGCTTTTTTTCTGCTATAATTTTCATTCATGATTTTCATTTATAAAATATATACATTCCATTACCGCTTTCTTTTTGTATTTCAAAAATTATTCTGACACACTTTCATAAACGTTACGTTCTGCGATTCTTCTTTTTTTATTTATTGTTTATATACACATAAGAAGAGTCCAAAATGTCTATAGTCTCTTCCTCGTGATTTTGATTTTGTGCATTTGTAATACCATTTTAAGACTTCAGTTACATTCGTAGCATAATTGTTTATGTCTCGATTATCCATATTATTATTATATGATTGTACATGTGTTCTATATCAGTGTAATTCTTCATCTTTTGAAGAATGAGAAAAAGCTTCATACTTTAGATAAAACTATAAGAACGGCTCGGGTTTGAACGAGAGAAAAAACATGACTTTTATTTTATAGAAAAGAGTGCGAGCCAATTTACCCTCCTCCCCCGCCAATTCCCTTCCCGTTAGGTTAAGTAGAAACTAGCGACATTGTATATTTCATTAATCGCCTGGCTCTTTGGGAAAGGCCTGCATCACACTCTGGGAATAAAAAGAGCGTAGAAGAGAATTTCGAGGCCGAGTATGGCTAATCGATCCTATTAAGCGCGAGACGATAGGAACCTCACGCTTTCATCCTCCTCTTTGTAGATAGACTCGATTAGCAAAATTCTTGTATAATCCGTCTTATAAATATGAACATATTATGACAGTACGTACATTATACATACAATATACATACATACATACACATATATATATATATATGTGTGTGTGTGTGTGTGTGTGTGTATGTGTGTGTGTGTGTCTATATATATATATATATATATATATATATATATATATGTGTATGTATATATATATATACATTTACTATAGGTAAAAGACTCACGTAATTTACCTAAAGACTATCGATACGAAATTATACATATATAAATATATGAAAAAGAAATGAAGCATTATTATTATTATTATTAATATTATTAATAATATTATTATTATTATTATTATTTGCGCTTGTACATACGTTCGCGCGAAAATATATTAACAGATTATTATGACATTACAACAGACCATCATGAGTATTTTGTCCGCATCCTCGCATCCATTATACATCCTATCCGGTCCTGACTGTTAAACGGAGTGGCAAATTTCGCGCATAATCCACGAAACGTGTTAAACGCATCGATGCATTAAAATGGCTTAACATTTACGCCGCGCGATTCGACAACGCCGGACACACGATCCCGTGATAACGAAATCACTATCACAAGTGGAACACACGCGTTTACTCTCGCATTGTACGACGTTGAAAAATGTATGCGTCCCGAAATGGTAATTATTATTTTATTTATAAAACCTCTCATTAGCAATTTCTCATTATACTCGCGTGTCGCACCACGATTAAAACGATACTGCGCAAGAAGGAGCGTTATTGCTGAAATAGTCCCGTCCTTCCTACAGGTTCGCACGTCGCATGGCTTCTACGCTAGGCCAGGTTGAAAAATTGCAAAGTCATCGGCCGTTAACAATCTTAGAGTCGTGTCCAGACGATCTTTTATTTCATTATTTTTTTCTTTTCGTTGAAGGTCAAAAGTGAGCCGGTAGACTCGAGTTGGCCACGAAACGCGTGTTAGAACGCGGTGAGGGAAGACCGGATTATCGATGATGAGAGACAGAGAGACGAATGGAGAGATAAGCATAGCGAGACAGATAGAAACAAGATAGAGAGAAGCAGAGGAGAGGCGGTTAAAACAGAGAGATGAGTTACGAAAGAGAGAGAGAGAGAGAGAGAGAGAGGCAGATAGACAGAGTGGTTGCGCGATAACACGATGTGGGCGGGTGTCGCTGACAAAATGAACCAATCGGCTGGCCGGGTCGCCTTGTAACCGATCCTGCGGGTTAACCAGGAACCAGGGAACATCGACCAAGACTCTCCCGAAAAGCCGATATGCTCAGGGCGCACGCCTAAGTTCTCTCTCAACGTCGACTCCACCCTGCCTGATACCTCCACATGCGACCACTTTCTCTCTCTCTCTCTCTCTCTCTCTCTCTCTCTCTCTCTCTCTCCGCTCCTGCCTCCATCTCTCATATCTTCTTCCTCTTCTATCGCACGTTCACCTCGTCTCTCCCCTTCGTTGGCGCTCGGCAGCTGGATAGATTTCCAGACACGAAGATGGAGTCGTCGGGATGCGGGGAATGGAGCAATACGCGAACTTTTACGTAGCGCTCTCAGGCTTGTCGCGGTGGCTTTCAGCCGGTGACTTTTAAGAGAAATCATGGAACCTGTGTTTGACGTGGCAACGTGTTGTTTCTATGATACGTTAAATCCTTTTTCACTCCGTATCAAAGATTACATGAAAAGATTTTTAAGCGATTACCCAACATGAATCAGCAAGATTTTATAATTTACTAAATGATGATTTAGGAAGTAATATCATTCAATTTAAATTATCTTTAAAAATATAGATTTAAACAAGTAAAAATTCTTTTTATACAAAAAATATGAACAATTAATTTACCTTTTTCACTAGCACGCTAACGAAAGGTAACATAGCTGCGAAAAGATAAAAATTTCAATGATTAAATAATCCATACGCAACGTAAAATGTTGATCAATAATCGAACATCATCACATATTTATTTATATAATATTTATTATTTATATTTCTAAAAGAGGAAAAAGACAGAAAAAATATTAAACGAAGTTGTGAGGTTTTAGTCTATTCGTGGAAAAACGTTAGTTTACTTGACCAGAGGATCGCACCGACAATAACTCGACAAGAGGGCGCGATAAGGGGAGGGAGACTGAAAAACGCTACCCCGCAACAACTGTCTGTTTTGTCCGCAACGTACACGCGCCTGCGGGAATTTCGATGGAATAAAGGGATGGGTGTCGCGATTATCGATAGGCTTCAGTGGCATGCACTGTTTTGAAGGTATATCCAATATGGCGTGAAAAGGTCCGCTCTGTCTTTCTCTCGGTCTGCTATCGTTTATCTCCGTCGTGCACTCGATGGCACGGTCGTCGTCTTGTCGGTCGTGTTTTGACAGTTGCTGCTCTGACACCTCTGGCGCATTCATTAGGAAGTGGTTCTCATGATCAACACTAAGATAGTATAAACTCTCGAGATAAGAACGAGTTAATGCAAAGATTGTTCTCCATTTTTAATTGCTCTTCATTTTTTAATATACTTTATGTTAACAATATAATATACTTATGTAACAATATAATATATCGCGCTCAAGGAATAAAATAGATTTTTAATAAATTTTCAGAGATTTGTAGGAAAACGCTATTAAAACTAAGTCTTATTAAAATTATTAAGTAGTGTCACATCCATTATTGATATCATTAAATTATAAAAACAACATAAATTATAAAAACAACATTATTTGCGAATTTACAACTTATGTTAAACGTACAATGATATATAAAAAAAAGTTGATAATATTCAACCTCGTAATTGTTTTTGAAAAAGAGATGATATAAGTATGATAGTCTAATATAGAAATATGCAGTGACATCCCCCGAGGGTTAAGTTGAGAATCGCTGAAAGGGCTCCAGCTGTCCGGATTTAGATATTTAGGATAATGCGGCGTGGTCGAGGCCTTACAACGAAATAATGTAGTCCACTTTGAATGGTAGAGACGGAATGAGAATGGTGATGAGGGGTAAGAGGGTGACACACGAAGAACGGGCGAGTGAGCGAACGAGAGACAGCAGTATACTTCTGTAGCGAAGAGAGTGGAACGGAGAGAAGAGCCAAGGGAGCGAAAGAGAGTAGCGAGACTGAGTAACCATTTCTCTAGTGGTTATTTGTAGACAGATTCGACACCCCGACAATACCGCGGATATCATAATGGGGCCCGGCGCAAGGGTCCTACCGTAGCGGGAGGGCCCCGACTAAGATTACGCCTATAAGGTATTTGTTATAGGTCTTAGGTCGACCCGTGGAGAGGTGTGAAAGTGATGGTAAATCTTCATTCGATCTTTTTAAAATCGACGTACGCCATTGTTGCGGTAAAGAAGTTTTCGAGGTTTCGCTGCACCCCTGCTCTCGATCTCTTCTTCCGGCCACGGCGATCGCGGATCACGGGCTCTTAGCTGCTTAAGGATCCAGAGGAGGACTTGGAAAAGCGTGAAACGGTCACAAAAAAAAAGATAGGCATTGTGTGAATCATCACGTCGCGGAATAATGGCGCAACGATGACGCGGAATGGCGCTCGCTCGTCGATGAATCGTGCTCTGATTTGTGTACTCTCGCCTCGACTAGTGCCAAAAAATCAACAAATATTTGTAACATCGATCGTCACTCGGTAAGAGTTTTATTTGATTAAGGGGATCTGTTTTCAGCATTTTTACGAGCGGTTTGGCTCAATAGTAGTTAGTGACAAGCCAGCATTTTTACTATGATATTGTATGACTTCATTTAACCAATCGATATTCACATAAAAAATTCCAATGTGAATTTTTACGATTTACTAATTAATTATTACATCTGCAATTTAAACAAAATGTTTCAAAATAATTATTAATTTTAGCGTACTCTAAAAATTACTTAAAAGTTATTAATGAAATTAATTTCTAAAAATCAGGACAAATATCAGATCAATATTTAATTACTCGTAATGCGAAAGTCATAATCTCATTTTCATATTAAAATTTTTAATCCTAATTAATTTCCAGTACTGTTAAAAATGTGCTATTAAAATATTGTACGATGATTATATGATGATGAATAATCTGCAAATTTGACTAATTGTTATAGAGAACAGAAATTCAAAATGACGAAAAATATGTGTGTTCCCAACGTTCGCGCAAAGTACGAGTTCGTTTAAAATGTCATTCGCATCTCGCCGTAACCCGTAATGAAATACCCCTCTGCAGATTTTCAGTTTGAAAATCGAGTCTCGGTTTTCACGTGGGGTCCTGATCCAGATTCACACGGGGTTAATGAGAGGTTAGATATAAGTTGCTATTCTGTACCATAATGTGATACCGGCGTCCATTTAATTTAAGTATATCCCGTGCATGGGATTTCAATGGGGGTGTGTCACGCGTCACCCTTGGTACCTTCATAACGGGGCAGCAGCAACTTCATGGGAAAAACAAAATATTAGAGAAGCTGAGAGCCATAGTATTTTTGCTTATAAAGCAATGTGATATTTATGTACTGATTTAATAACAATAATATCAAGAATAATCGAATTAGTTAAACATATCGACAACAATGGTAAGTAAGTGCATGTTTATATTTAAATGCAATTAATTTTCATTTACCTGAAACAACGATTAAATAAGATTCGGTTTTTGTAAATTTCTGTCTTTTTGCCTTATTTTTTACGACTAATTTTAGTTAAATGAATTTCATGGAATTATAGGATTGTCGTATAAAAATATAGATAAAAATATCTCGGAATTAGAACAATTGTTTCCAAAGTTTTATCATTGCGAAACATTTAGAACGGGATTTGCAGAAGTTCTCGAAGGCTCGAGGACAAAAGCAAGTCTCTACGGAAGAAGCCTTCCCTGAATCGCGAGAATTCGGAGCAGGGTATACATGGATATGTCAGGCGTCAGTGCCCTTACGAGGTACTAAGCCGCTTAGCACTATGGGGTTTATGTTGTGCCCGGCGGGGTATCTACCAACTCCATAGAACTTATATAGGGGCCCACACCTCGCTTACCGCGCATTATCTTATCCCCCCATCCATACCCATGCTTCCATCATGACGTTTGGCAGGATCCAGCGAAATGTCAGAATTTGTGCCGATCCTGACATCCACGGGTTGCGATGAAATTGCATTTCGTGCTGCAATTTAGTTAATCATCCTATACGATTTGTTCAACGATCAAAATGGAGGACAACGGTCAATTATTCGTGAAGCAAATTAAATAATCGTCATAATGTGTGCCATAGAGAGATATATGAAGATATACCAAATCGCTTGAAATTATGTAGATTTTAGCATAAAAATGTGACATCAATCGTGTCTAAAGCTTTTAAACATGTATTAATAAATTGTTATAAAACTTTTTCAATTTTATTTCTTTTTGTTAATGTTGGATATATATATATATATATAAGTATCATTTTTTAATTATCTTCGATTCAATAATATATAAATTATAATATAATTGACATCATTTTATACAGCTAAAGAAAGCTTCTAGATCCAAGATCTTAGAAGTAGTATCGTAATCGCAAAACATATTACACTAGTTTCGAATTATCGATGTGATACTTATTTCTTAAGCAGACTTTTATCAATGCAAATGGAAATGAATAAAAATCGTTTAAGCTTATTGCCATTGTTAGTGCAATTTGTACACAAAACAGCTCCTCTCATGCCACACCCCATCTAGAAGACCGCTCTTAACAACACGGATAGAAAACACCGCGAGGAACTTCCTGACGAGGGTATTACGCAAAACTGTATCGGCTTTTCCGTGTTTTGATTTCGCCCGGGGGCTGCAGAAGGACGAGGAAAGAGGGGTTGCACCCGATAGAACGGGAACGCTAGGAACGAGAAGGACAGATACTTAGCCAAGGACTAACAGCAGGCCGCGGATTAAAGGGGGCGAAATGTTATTATTGCAAGGGGTACGTCTGCGCCCCCGTGAGTACTAAGTAGCCCGGTTAAGTATGTTGTTTAAGCCAACACTGTAAGTAACCATCCCCGGAGAAATTGCCGTGACGGCATTGCGACAAAGTCCAAACTCTGTCACGCCGATGGAAAATACTTTGCGCGGAGTGTCATCTCGGCCAGATGGCTCTCGTAATGCTTGCGTTTTCAGCGAGGCTGCGATGGAAAATCGAAGCACCCACACGTGATGATATGAGTGACGGCAAGAAGATACCGAGGTGTTGCGAAAGAAACTTGTGTTCGAAGAAACTTGTGTTGCGAAAATGAGTTACAACGAGCTCTATAATGTATACTGTCAGTGATCAGCGATGGCATTAGATATTAATACTCAAAAAATAGGAAATTGATAGAAATTGAAATGATGAAAAGGATAAATTCTGAATGAAAATAAAATTCAAATTCGTAGTTATATTAAAAAAAAAAACTGAAAAGAATTTTATAATATACTCGCATTAGTTTGTGTTTTAAAACAAGACAGAACGTTTCATTATTCTAAATGTAAAAAAAATGCTAATTTTTCCAGGAACTGCTGCATGTCATTATGTTAAATATATATAAAAGTTACAGAATAATCTTGACGTCAAATCAAAGCGGTTTTTCAGATATCGCGCCAGAGGGATTATACTTATTTTTGATTCAACAAATTTCAATCTACGCGAGAGGTGGCTGTAGCTGAATTCAGCGTAGCTGAATAATTTCGTCGGGTGATTGCAGTTTCTGAAACGAGTAGCCTTTGTGCGACAAGGGAATGACAAATGCACTTCCTTGAGCCGAGATTAAAATACGATATTGCCGCTATTAGGCCCCAGGTTTGAGCCTTTGCTCGCGATAGAACGGTAACAGACGTATAATTTCCTGGAAGCTTTGAATTGAACGGCTCTCTCGCTCCGCCGGGGTGAGTGAGACGAGTGTAACCGGCTTTCAAAGCTTTGAGGGTGAGGAAGCTCATTAACGAGAGCTTTCTGTTCCTTCGTTTCGATCCGTTATACCGACGTACACCTTCTATTCCATCTACTACCCGATATCCTTTACGAAGTCCTGAGACTCGAGCCATCCCCTCTATTCATGCTTCTATTAACAGCAAACCGAATTCCTTACTTATGTAAATGCGAATTCGTTGATGGTTGTAAATTTGACAAATCCACGACGCGCGAAATACCATGATATATCTTGTGGAAAATTGCTACAACTACACTACACTTGTTTATACCGAAAAATGATTTGGTGTTGCAGATAGTGTAAAAGAATAATTTTTCTACGATGATGCGATTATAAACATTTATACATTCTGAATCTTGTTATCTGTAAAATCTTCATGCAAGATGAAAAATGGCGGGATGAATGTGCACATAATAAAATTTCTCTCGACATAAAAGTATGTTCTATTATCCTCCCTTGATCAATCGACGATTATTATATTATATTACTTGATATTAATTCTAATAAAAACGATTTATTAAGCTGCCAACATTAGAGGACGGATTGCTACGATTGCGGCTGCTTTTAATGATACTTTCTCAAATGATTTGTAATACTAGTATACGGGCGCGTCAGAGGTAATTATTCCTCCTCGTTACGATCAAATGAATTCAATTAATCGTCAGCGAGCCGCTCTGGTGTTTGTATATTACTGCTGCGGGGCTCATTCTCATCGAATTCCCATGAATAACCAGCTCACATAGCCTGTACAATAATCAACACCGCTAATTTCGCGCTGCAGTTATCCAATTTCGCATATAATAGTAGATTTTCGAGACAAATTTATCAACAAATTCAACAACGAAATTGTTAAAATCCCGATATTTTATCTATGTATAATCAATTTTAAAAAACAATAAATATAAAAATATACTTAGCATTTAATTTTATATCTCAATTATCTATCATTAATAATGTAAACACAAGGAGAGAAAGAAAGAAACAGCAAGTATAATAAAAATAAAATAATAGAAAGTGCAACATAATATCTAATAAAAATATTATTACAATAATAAAATTTATCTTTTACTATATGCACATATAATAACCGATTCAAATACTGATTGTTTTTTTTCATTTTTGTTGCGCCATAGAAATAATTTGAGAAGCGCGTTAATTCAATGACACCAGTAGCAAATAATATAAAAGCCGTCACTCTTCGCTTTCAACTCAGCAACATCTATACAGCGACGGCATCGTCGTCACGATTCCTTCTCCTTCCTGCGAATGAAGATGGAAGAAACTAAGTATTCCATCTTAACTTAAATACAGCTCGCGAGATGTGGCTAATGCAACCGCGAAATAAAGGGCGTGGTTTTAATGCGCAGCCAGGGATTGGCTGTTGAACTTGGCTACCCGGTCGATACTGGCCGACTATATCTGCCCGACCTGTATACTTGATACTTATCCGGCACAGGAGTATATACACCTCGACTTCCATCTCGCTCTGGTATATCGTCGGAGTGGAGAAGGAAGTTTGCACGCTCGCAGGATCGAATGCGCCAAGATTCTTCGAACAGAATTATCTGAGGTTTGAAGGGAAAACTGCGCATAAATCTCTCTCCAACCCGCCATGACATTAAAATGTCTTCTTACAATAAATAATATCATGGATAATTAACAAAATAGATTTATCAAGAAAGATGCAAAGAGGTTGGTCAGTTGCGATAATTAGGGAGAATCTAGTGTATGAACGATTCGTGTGCATTGCTGCATAGATATTTCATAATTATTTATATTTCTATTTATATTTCATTCTACGGTATCAGTCGTATCATCGCATCGTGTCAAATATTCATAAATTTCAGCAGTGTCTTACGCTGACACTAATTGTGTTTTTGGTTATTCATAGAGGTTTGATCAAAGCGTTAAACTACTCCCGTCAGTACAGTAATTACATCGCGTGCCAGTATATTAATTATATCAAGCAAAATAAAATGATTTTGACGAAATACTTACCGCCAAGAAACGTCCGTATTCCTTGGAAGACACGATGAGTTCCACAATGATCCGTCTTGGCTGCCTTATTCTTCGTCCTTAACGCGACATTAATAGCACATGATTAAAATCTTCCTACTAATGACACCTCGACGTCCATATATCGTAGATTTATCGCGTCGATTACCTGCAATTTGCACCAGCGAAAGTACAGATTACTTTCTAATTTGCGGCGAAAAGTGCATGTCCAAATTTCTTCCGACATATACTAACATTTATGCGCACGCTTGAATTTTCATATTCTTTTTATCATCTGTTATTGAGAGCATACTATGTAACGGTAGTAGGATAGCAGCGATTATAATCATAAAATAATTTTGAGCGAATGCAGTGTAGTATACCAAGAAGTTTGATATGTTATTAATCCAAGCTCGTATAGTGCCATGAATCGCAAATCAGCTCAGTGCATAATGAGTATTTTACAGTAGCGCATGAATTATTTGCACAACTAACTCTATTAATCTCACCGATTCTGCGCCAGTAAATTAATATAACCTCTCGCGACTGAGACACCCTCAACCAATAGATTTGAACTCGCAAATCGGCTGAATCAATTCGGTTCGTCAGTAAATCACCTTCACCCAACGTGAGGGTCGGCTACCGGAAAACTTATATCGCCGCACAAAGGCGACTAAGTTAGTATAATAACGCGATACCCACAATAAACGCGACCGGTGTCCTCTCATTGAGGGCAACAATGCCCATGGTAGATGAGTTAATCGGTAAGTTCCTCCCCCGACGTGCACACTAACCGATGAGCCGCTGCGACCCATTATACGCCGTCATTCGTCGTTCGTCGACGACGATGACGACGGCGTGCCAGGGAGTTTACACGGCGAGCCCTGAAACAGGATATAGGAAAGGCGCGGTATCGGGGAACAAAAGGATGACTGACATCTCCGGTGATCCTGATCAGAAGGTCGCAGTGGCTCTCTGAACGGATCGCTGTGTATGTATCTTGATCTATTTCGATCTATCGAAATGTCTGCGATAGACGAGCCGGCCTAAGTGACTTGAAAGCGAGGTCGCGATTATTGAATCGCATCTGTCGAGTCATATTAGGTAACACATTAATCAATAAAATATTATATTAAAACTTTAATGCACTTGAAATCAAATAAAAAATACATAGATCTTTCATATATACTTTTTAATATAATATTAAAATAATAAACGGTAATGCTACCAATTAATTATTTTTTTTTTATTCGTTATACGTTAATATATTGTGAAAGATGGCACTTTTACCTTTTAAATTTAATCCTCTTATTGACATGAATACTCGTATTACGCTACACTGATTATTGATACGTCTAAGCGTTCATAAAAAGAACAACATGCGCATTATGTACAGGGTGTAGTAACTATAATCTGAGAGAGAAATCGCTACGAGAAGTACAATATCAGAAAGCTCCAGTAATCCTCATCAACGACAGACAGAGATTCTCAACGGAGATTACACAAGGTGTAATCTGTATCATAAAAAAACGCATTGTCGAAGAAGTGAGCGGATGAGAACTACTGATCAACGAAGAGTAATTCATCAGAGATGCTGAAGCTGACGGCCGGCTACGTCTGCCTCTTTTCTCTTCTTCGAGGCTCTCTCTATCCACTTTCTGTCTTTCGTTTCATCTCTGTCCAACGCATTGCGCTCTTCTTGAATTCCGATTCTATGATGGGCAACGGAGTCAAACCGCAGCCTGTGCTTGTTAATTCGTCGCTTCTTCGGCTTTTGTCCTAGCGTGCTAAAAGCATTCGACCACTGTGACTCCGTTAAATGTGCAATACGATGAAAGAGACTTACGTCATGCATTGTTACTAATCACGTATCAATTACCGTACGATGAATCAATCGCATCATCACTGGAGTACGCCAATTGGTTAAATATATTCTGAGGATATTGTTAGATCGATTCTCGGTCGGCCTTGTCTGTCATTGCTATTTATAACCGTTCGTTAAATCCGGTTGAAAATATCTTATTCGCGAATCAACAATAGATGCTGTGATTTATAATTTTTATTTAATACTCTTAATAATTAATAATGTTTATGTATGTATGTATGCACGAAATATATTGGACATACCAATATAAACCATAACGAAATAAGATATGTTATTATATGTGTATTACTTTTTTCATCACGCTAATAAAGTAAAACGACTTATCTTTGAGATTGAGATGCGAAATATTTCTATCTTTTAATTATACATTACTCAATAATCATATGCACTCTATATATATAAAACATTCTTTACGACACAGCAATGCAAGACAGGTAGGCATAGCGTAGAAGTATTATTAGCGTAACCGAGGTATCCATATATTATAAATTTAATAATACCGACAATAAGCGTTCATACAATCATCAATGCATCTTCACATGGAGCCTCGATGCATAGAGCATAGAAGATGGATAGAAGGAGAGGGGGAGGGGAGGATACGAAGCTATATTAAGGAATGATTGATAAACAGGCTGACCCACATTCGCATATGAACGTGAAGAGTGTTATAGGCGAGTCCTTGACGCATGCACTTCGTGCGGATAATTACGCGCGCGGAAGGCACGTGCCTTCTGATCCATGGATTTGAAGCTACATGAGGAAAGAGGGGCCCCTCTCTCTATCTTCCTTTCTCTGTTTCTCTTATGAAACCCCTTGTGTTTTTTCGGAGTGTTAAATTGCCCGATCGCGTGAACGAGAGCGCGTCTACATACGTGATGAGATTAAAATAGGCTCTTACGCGGTAATTTCCTGAGACACGTATGTCTCGTATCCGTCAACGATCAAAAATTGTGTGTCCTCGTGCTTGTACATTCACACTTGTCACGTAATTTCTCTCGTATATCAAATTATTATTGTCTGATCAACGGATCCTACTATTTTTAGAGAATGTATAAACTATGAAATTATGACTTTTACTCGGTATCATTTTTGCGCGCGAGTTTTTTTTTTAATCGCAAATTTACAAACTTTCCGCAAATATACACATCTGATTGCCATCTTTCTCTGTTCACGGGTCATTAGACTTATGCGTTATCCTCGAGCACTCGGTTTCCCGCATAATCAAACGTATAGTGCTCGGACGACGACCGTAGGAATTCATCTCCGAATTAAGTAGCTAATCAATTACGCTCGTCCCGAACGATCGGACACGGTCGACCGCGGCTGCAGCGGAATGGAGATCGTTGCGGCGGCTATGCGCCGCGCGCAAATTGCTTCATCTCGCATGAAGAAGTCGAGCATTTGGTTCTGGCACCGGGCCCCTCGTCGATATTAAAGTCAGACCGCGGCCGCGATCAGGTGCCGGCGTCCTGACGATTTCATCAACAGGCACGTCCGCGCCGGGATCATCATACTTTGTAACCGCGCGGCAAAAAGCAACTGCCCGCGCCAGGACACGCCAGGAAATATATGCCCGTAATACGGCGTGGATTCAGCACGACCGCGCGCGCAACGGGTGACGTATGATGATAGTGTGGCCCAGGAGAATCAAGATGGCCGTAATAATATCATTATCCCAGTGGTCTCCATCGGCCGTTCGAGGCCCCGAGTGAGACATTTATCGTAACGACCGGCCATCCGTTATCGAGCTCCGGCGTGCCTAAGCTTATAGCGGACCAGGGATACCGACAAAACGCACAACTCGAGGTAGATATCCCCTGACGCTCGAACACCAGTCTGCGATGTTTTCAACAATGCGTCCTGGTGAGATATTTGGTCTTGATTGCATTATAACATTTATCTCGTTTATTTTTAAATTAACTTATTACGATCTATGTCTATTATCGTTATAATTTTTATAAGTCATTGTTTTATTGTATCACAAACCTTTCCACAAATGCGTGAAAATGTGTAATATCAGAGAAACGAGACAAACATTTTCTCTAATCGTTAATAATACTTTGCAATGATAACTTAAGATTGCATTCGGCCAAATACCGGGCAATCGCTTTAACTTAGCAACAAGCCGAGCATCCAACATCAAGTCCGCTTAACCACGCTTCATACGTTTTCACGTGCACTCTGCCGTCAGTTTTTCTGAAGACCCATAAAGCCTCTATCACCATCATCATTATCGCCATTACTGTGCATCCACTGGCTCGCATTCGAGAGCCACGCTCCGACGAGTTCCTTTACCCTAAAGAGAAACGTGGTTACCACGGCCGATAGCAGTCCTGCAGAAGCATCAACGAGCGGCATTTGTTTTGCGAATTTCATGGTGCGAGCTGCATTCGTCTCAACGACAACGATCATCCCGTCTTCGCAGACTTCGAACGTGAACTTGGCATAGCCACGGCCGGTGCACAGCTTCATTAAGAGTTTCCAAGTTGGTGGTGCTGATGATGTATATCGACGATATCTCAGAAAAGGTCGGCGTGAGGGGATAGACAAAAAAGACACATGGAGAGCGAGAGCGAAAGTGAGAGAGAGAGAGAGAGAGAGAGAAAGAGATAGCAGAAAGATCGGTAATGACGTCAGCACGTTAAGGCAGCTGCCTTGGTTATTAATTAAGAGTGCGGATGGACGAGGCGGCGAAGGCGATCGCGGGGCCCGAAATTCGCCCGGAGGACCGCGGGAAATTAATCGCGTACGATGGATTTCGAAGTTGAGAAGACTGGGACCGCGCCAAGATATGGATACCTTTAGGCTAGAAACGAGCGCGTGCTAAAAGGACCGAACTTAATTATCGCGCTTGGATCGCGCAAGGTGCAGTATGCGAGGAGACGGAATAGGATGAAAGGTGCTGCTTGACTGCTAATAATGTAAGCACCTAACGACGAAATTCATCAAAAAATCATCACTGCGCCGGTCAATTCTAGTGGTTTTAAGACACGCAGCATGCCGAATTTGATTATTATGTTTTAAAAATATTTTCCGGATGTTCGTTTAAGATGAAAAGCCCTGATGTAATAAAAAAAAAAACAATTTTTCTTACATCACATAGTAGTCAAGAAATAATTAATATATTATTAGAGACTCTGTCAGAAGAAAAACAAAGCAGTTTAATATTGTGTAGCGTAAAATTGTGCGTGAACCACATCATAAGAAATACATCATAATACCTACATCTCGTAATTTCGTTTCTACATCTGTCTTCCACACGAGTAATGAAGTGCGAACGATTTGAGATCAGCAACGAGCGCTCATATCGCTCATCCTAGAAACTTAATTAAGTAAACCGTCTTCGGCGTGAAGATAGTATGCGCGCTCTACAATGCGGGGTTCCACGACGGAAATAAACTACAGCATAAATAAAGAGTCACAAGGTAGAAGTCCAAGCTAATTCGCATACTAAATTAACGGAGCCGAAGGACACCGCGGGCCGACCGCGGGCAACCTTTTGCAAATCGAGATCTTCCTGGAGTTGCGCACCCAGCCGCGATGGCAGGAGAAGTTGAGAGTACAGAGCTCTCTTCTCTCGGCGGGGTTAGCTCCGCGCGGCGCTTCCCCAAGAATTATAATAACGAATGCTTAAATCAGCTTAGCCGCGCTAACTTCGCTTTTGCGACTACCTCCCATGTAAATATGGAAGTAGCTCTCTACAAAGTGGAAGAGTGGGAGCCGCCGGCCGATTGGGTAGACCGGGGTAGGCGGGTAGGGAGTTCTCGCCGTCGCTCTCGCGGACGAGGAAGTAGGAGGCAGAGGAGGAGGAAGAGCAAGCAGGAGGAGGAGGAGGAGGAGGAGGATGAGAAGGACGAGACGGTGGCAGCGGTGGCGGAGGAGCCAGAGGGATTCATGAATCCCAGATGCGGTGGATTAGACCGTCTTTGCTGTATTTCTGTTTTCGAGGAAGATGGCAACGGGCTACAGATTACCGTGAAAGTAGCGCCGGCGGCGCGGCTGGATTAGGAATTAAATAGCCATTAAGTACCCTCCGCCACGCCAGACCTAGAGCTTGGCCGCACGAGAACCGCTCAAGTGTGCGTGCCTGCGACTTTTCCGCAAGAAGAACCGCCGCGGAGGACGCGGAGGATGCGGAGGACGCGAGCGTAACGAACCGGAGGTACGCCCGGTGCCATGTGCCTGAAGGACGTTCGGATTATAGCATTTAGATTGTTTGCCATTTAATCATACAAATGCGTGCCGGGAAACGCGATTAAATATGAATTGCGAACATCTGGTCTATGAGTATATTACGTGAAATGTACGGGGAGAAATAATTTATATTATATTTGGTACTCTACAAGCTCTCATTCGTCAAGTTGTCTTGAAGAATTCAGGTATATGTTCTAAAATCGGAGCGCAGCGCGACTCGACAAAGATACCACGTCGCACAGTAGCTTCAAATCGTGTTAAATTTTAAAGATAACTCGAGAAATAAACGATGACCTTTGAATAGAAGAGTAGCTTCTTGAAAATGAAATAACGGTTTGTAACAACATGTTTATAACGTTGTATATTCCGACACAATAATAGCTATTTCTCGCTGATGGCGAGAAATACATGGTAGCGATGGAAACGTTTATCTGATGTGTGTCATGATGAATTTTTAAAACAATGAAAGCAGGATTCCGAGCTATCTCCATGTCGCGGCTATTCAATTCCATTTGAGCACCTCTGATCTGACTGGTTTAGCTATAGAGAGCTCTAAACCGAATCCAATCCTGATTGACGTGAGAGAAGAAAGAGGGGAAACTATCGCGAGGATTATCTCTGGCGCCACTAACACCACCCGCGAGTGATGTACACTAGATCGCCTCATATTATATTCCAACGAGGGTATACCGCGCTATGAACTACAATGGTGTAGCCTGCACACCCCGAAAAAAACCTCAGTCATCATTATCATTATCCCGTCGAATAAAACAAAAGGTCCGCCTGTCAAAATGCATCCTAGATATCTGCTGCATCTCCATCGACACATGAATCCAACGTTGATCCGCATTAAAACGGCTGGGTTAGGCCGCTGTTACGCCTACGCTTACCAAAACGAAACATGTATAATCTGTGAAGAGGAGAGCCGGTAGAACGAGAACCTCCATTCGCGCGATCGTGCAGGTCGAGGAAAGGCCAGGCATCCTCGTTGTTATCTCGTGAGAATATGCCGAGGACTTTGAGGCACCTCGTCCAATTGCACCGAGCATAATCCGGTCGAATCGGCAATCGTCGTCGGGAACAATGAGCCGGTGAGAGGACGCGCGCTTACGTGGGAAAATGTGTTCCTAGACGTCTATCCCAACACCGGATTAACACCAGCTCCATCTCGAGAACAAGGACAGATCGCGAGAGACGCAGATGGCAGGAGGAAATGCATATGAGAGACCGAGGTTATGTTGAAGAGGATTGTTTGTAGGCAAACACGGTACCACGGTTCTATCCTCCTCCCTCTCTCTTCAGCGTAGACAGTGGTAATATCCAAGATGTGTTGGTGAAAACGTTCCGCCATCCTGTCTACGAGAATGACAACGAATACAACAACGACAACGATGACGATAATGATAATGATGATAATGCTGATAATAATGATGATGATGATGATAATGATGATGATGATGATGATGATGATGATGATGATGATGGCGATGGAGATAGTAGGTCGTGAAATAAAAAAAGAAATGGATGGAAAGAGAGGCACCACGTCGGGGATGAAATTACCAAGTCGCAAGTCACTCCAGTAACACGTTAACCCGAGGCACGGCCGGACCCATGATATTATAAGTAAGACGTCTCAGGAGAAGTCGGGATCCAGATATCCGATCGCTGGAATGTAACACAGGGTGGTTCCTTTTAGCCCCACGCTCGTTGCCAGCTTGCGTGTTAACCATGTTGGGTCATCCCCATCGCTGTGTTAGTGTTCCGCAATATCGAGTGCAGGACGTGACTGATCGATGCAAAACGTATTAACCTTCTCGACTCCATTCTTTCGCTCGTTCCACAGTCAGGTTTATCAGGCCGGATTATGGTTCGAGCTAAATTTACATGGATCATACCTGATTTTAGCTATCCATATAACGTACACACACACACACACAC
>Ga0157364_1000015_pt1 | contig 51045 bp, 28 predicted proteins | sample AttsexASBM2_FD_111476 | JGI IMG/M metagenome (GOLD analysis project Ga0157364, IMG submission 111476) | Fungus gardens microbial communities from leaf cutter ant in Ribeirão Preto, State of São Paulo, Brazil - Atta sexdens ASBM2 | ecosystem: Host-associated > Fungi > Mycelium > Unclassified ...
CCCATGCGTCATTTTATTGGTCATTGTTACATAAGTCGAAATTACCTTTGGTATACCTTTGTAAATTAATCAATATAAGCTAATGCCAAAAATTACATTTAAGAAGATTATAGCTCAATCCACATGATGACTTTCCAGTTCTTTACTACACATAATGGATTCGTTTGTGTCATCACTGATTGTGAGAAAAATGTTTTTATTGAAAATGGACAAATCAGAAGATTGTGATTGATACATAATCAGACTTTCCTGGTTTATCCATTTTTAACCAAACATTTTTCTCAGTGATAAATTTTTATCACTTTTACAAATATATATAAATTATTAAGTGATTCTTATATATTTTGAGACTTCTATGGGTATTTACTTTAAAGATGCCAGAAGGTTTGTCTCTTTTTTATCATTTTATCGTAATTCATTGCCAAAGTTTCGTGAATCTTATCATTCATTTTATTGGGGCAAAGAGTGCACTGAATTGCGTTTCATCTGCATATCTTGAAATATTACTATTTTATACTTTAACATCTTTGGAAAGTATTTGTAAGGTTAATATCAATTGTATATATCAATTGTATACATTGTATACATTGTATACATCTTATAATTGTATAAATATCATAATCTAATTATTTGGTACTCCTAGTATTTCAAATTTAAAAAATCCGTAGGACACGAATGACCTAATTGTGTGTATTAAGAATTAAATATTCTTCGAATAGAATTCTACTGGCAGAATCGAGGAAATCGAAACAACAGTAACGTGAGAACGGTACATTTGAGATATACATGTAAATTGATGGCATGTTAGCATTCAATCGAGCGAATTAATCGCGCTATTATTCTCGTATAATCGTGCGAGTCCGAAGGATAACGTGAACTGTGCAAGGTGTTAAGTATAGGCGATTCGAAGATACGAACAGCAGGAAAAAAGTTTGGTGAACACGATGTGGATGGAAAAGCGGGAAGGAGAGAGAAAGAGAGAACTCGTTAGAATTTTTCCACGGATGTTAACCACCCTGGCGAGTAGAGAGCAATGGACAATGCTATCCTCTGTGCTCCTTTGAGGCGCAGCGCTAACGAGACGACCGAACACCGGCTGGTGCCCGTCAATTGTTTCAGCAAACAACGAAACAATGGACAGTGGCCAAGCAATACTAATGGCCGGTTTATACGCTCCTTAACTCTGACGTCTCCCACCGGCCTTACGGCTTAACGGAACGACGTGCCACTTTGAGACTGCGTTTTATCTATTCTGACTCTTTTCATTTCTAAAGATTTTTATTCTAATTATATTTAATTATAGAATTTTTTCTCTCCATATAGTATAAAATTAATCCTCTGGCACAATCGAAATTTCAAATTTCACTCATTTTTTTTCAGATTTCAATTTTTATTAAATAAAAGTTTTAGCATTTGAATTAAAATTTATTTAGTAAGAGAGACGTGAAAAGTAACACTGAATTTTTTTTAAAGAGAACAATAAAAAACTTAAGCTAGTCAAAAGAAACTCAGATTGCAGACAGAGAGTTAAACATAATTAAATATATTAATTAAACATCACAATCATATATGTATATTAATAAATTATAAAGCTTGTATTCAACATTCTACGAAATTTAGATGTAATATTTTTTTCAAGTATTTTAACGCCACTATACATTGCACAACTTGTGAAAAAATAACTAGACGATATCTGTAAAACGATGCATGCAATGATTATTATCGACTATAATGACACGTACAACTTCTCGTGTGTAATTCATCGCATCATTATGTATACAGAATCCTTGCACCAAAAAGGTCGAGCTGCCTAACCGTATCATTCGTCGAGATCTTGACTGTCGTTTACGGGGGGATGAAAGCGATCGTTCCCCGGCCGAAATCAGCATCTCACCTACGCGCCGCCGGGCGATTCTCGATACCCCAAATTGTTAATAACACTTCACCCTCGCCGCGCAAGATATCGCGCCTGGGTCTCGCATTACCATGTGAATATAGTTGTATAGCTCGAGGGGTAAGCAAGCCCGTTTACGAGGGTACGGCCCCCTAGATATATTATTCTATGGGCGCTAATGTAATATGACGAAGGTCGGGTAGGGTCTCCCGCGCAACGCGCTTATCGCGCGCATAGATAAGAGAGCCCCGCTAGTTATCCAGTTAGCTCGTTATTGTCCAATGATTTTAGATCGCCCACCGATACATCGTTTTAACGCCGTCGAGCACGTGCCCGCACCCGCGATTCCCCCGCGTCGACGAAGGTTGCGACGGGATACGATGACAAATGACGCGAGGGACGATCGATCTCTTCCAGCCTAACAGATTCGATTCCACGACGGGAAATGTCATTGATCCAGAAGAAGTCGATATGGAATTATGTTTGCGGGAAATAAAATCTTTTGCACTCTTGACGGAGTGTTATCCTATCAGTTTCTTTAGCATCTACACTGTTAAATCTATAGGGGCAAATTTAACTTAACGTGAGTCGCCATTGCTCCTACTCAACTTATCGTTATTTTATACTAAAACAATGGTTATATTTGGCACTATATAGTGTCAACTTGATACAATGTAGTATCACGATATACGAGTGTCAAATTTAATTATCGTTTTGGTAAAAAATAACAATATATTTAGTAGGAGCAGTGACTAACATTAGATTAAATTTGAGTATAGATAGAATTTTGAATAATGCAAAATTTTTGAAAAATTGACATGTGACCTTCTTTAGTCTCATAGATTTATTTATTTATTTTTTTAAAGATTTTTTTTGAAATTTAAAATATTGAACATCAAGAGTATTAATAATTAAACAACATATTAAATTTCTATTGAAATTCGTGTGATAAGATATATATATATATATATATATATATATATATATATATTTCGCAATTTTTATTTAAATCTTAAATCTTAAAAGGTTTAACTCTGATAATTAAACACTAATTTATTTTCATCACTAATTTATTTAAAGACTAATTTATTATTCATAAATTAAATTTTTTTTTCAATCTCAAATCACTACGTGATTAGAGTTTCTATCATCTGCATAAAGCTGCAAGTAGAAAAATCGATATCTTGGAAAAAACGTGAAATTTTCTCACGAATTTGAATTTTTTCTGAATCGTGTAATAATATGCATTTCTATCCAACCCATCGCGTTTTCACTATCATTGACTCTGCTTTATGTATTCTCTCGTGCTCGGTACTATACCTAACATATGAGAAGCATTGAAATATTTATGTGTTGCATTGTCTCCTGCCGATAAGCGCGCTGCAAGAAAACGACCATGACAAAGACAACTTCATTCGTGCTTATATATCGAGTTATGAATACATCGAGTATGTGTAGTACATCAAATCCATAGTCAATTAATATTTAATAACATTTAATTGAATTTGAGACGAATAGTTATGTTTCAAAATTTGTTCACATACTTTTTAGCGTGGGCTATTTAAATTTCGTTACCCAAATATTGCTTTGCAAATATATCATAAATAAAAAAATCTCAATTTACGAATAAAATATCCTGCTAAAATCGGCAATCGAATGGTAATATATGAAAATATTCCAGGAATTGTGAATCTTATCTTTACTGCACCATTATGGCACTAATGATCTGCTTCCGAGACTTACTTATTCCACGTTATCTGTTTGAATTATAGTTTCCACGCGATTTATCTGATTATAATAGGGAAATTACCTGTCTTCGGGACGCAAAGTTGGATAAAAGATGTTTCATAAAAATTAAAAGATGCTTGGAAATTATAAGAAACTTGTCCGTGATCTGTCTGTATCTAATAGGTAATAGATAGAAGTAGACATGAGTATTCTATATATACGCAATAGAAATGTTTTATATTTCTTGCTTTAGTATTGAAAGGATTTTCAATTTCTTCAATTTAATTCAGCCTTTCTTAACATAGTTTAAATAAAACCACAAATGAGTTAGTTATTGTTTTCACGAGAATGTTTATATCTAAAAATAAGTTACACAGCTTTGAATGAGAAATACTCTTGTTTCTTCCGGGTAAAACGACGAACCAAGAATCTACTTCGAGACTTAGATAGAGTTGAAATTTAAGCGCACGCCCGACGGGATTAACCACCATTTTGCGCTTGCACCGTCGAGCAGTGTGGGGTGCGAAATGGGGATGGAAAAGCAAGGAACGAAAAACAAGATGGCGGTAGAAGCGAAGGGTGGTCTTGGCACTCGCGGCAATTAAATGCTATAATGGCGTTAATTATTGTAGAACGACGAGGCACAGGGATAGTTTTGTCCGTGTTTGCCGTACGATGGCCATGGATTCATCCTTCCGCTGTCTTCGATTTTCCTCTTTATAACTTTACGTACATCGTAACTGCGGGAACAAAAGGCAGTTATCTAAATACCGGGAGAAACGGCGCTCGAAGTTTTGATGAAGTTTTTCTAAGGATACGCTGTGCTTGTAACATGCAATTTTTGTAATTTTTTTTATTTATATTGTACTTGTGTATACATCAATACATTTTTTTTTAGGAATGAGAGATTTTTTTCTGATACAATTTTTGATATACTGTCATTAATTGCGTTTTCTTCTATTCACATATTTCGTTTTAAATTGCTTCGAATTTTAATATTCAAAATTTAAATATTTTACACAAGGGGACTATTATTTAATATACTTTATCTCAACAAAACATATTTAATACAAAACACTTTATTTAAGCTACTTCAATAATGGGACTTTGTGTCAATATTATTATATGAATTTTTCAGTCGTAATTATATTGAATTGCAAATTCAAAATTGATCGATTTGAGAATGATAGAATTAATATAAAAAACTGCGGAGCTTTGTATGTCGCGTTGCGCAAAAGTACATATAACCGTTACGTGTAGTCATTAGAAACGGCTTGGTTCGGGGAGGACAGAACTTTTGCTGGGCTGGTCCGGCAATTTTGGTCTGAGTTTAATTACAGCAGCCCCGGGGGACAATCAGATATAAGCATCCTGCACGAGCGACCGCCTTCAACCACCTCCGGTAAGGGCTGGTAAAGCGTACGGGGTAAATGGCTCGGTGGTGGCCGGGTCGACGTTATCGGCGAAAAACGAGGAAACGAGTAAACCTACCGAGGCCAGCGGTCTGGGTAATTACAAATTTTTCTTAAAAAACTTTCAATTTCATCGTCCTCTTATTCAACGGCGCGTGCGTCCCATGAAATCATAAATCGGACCATCTCTCGTTTTTTCGTCTTTTTTCCTCTGTAATTACTAGCAGCGTTAGACAAAGGTCGTTCTTTTTTAACTTATACGCATTTTACTTTTTAGGAACACTATAGATACATAATTTTCTTCTTATTTTCCTAATTTTTTTATTATCTTAATTTTCTGATATTATTAACATTTTCGAAAAATTTAATGAAAACTCAACTGATAAAGAAACCGTTTAATATTAATCGAGGCACTGTTAAGACAATATTCTGTTCGAAAATTCAGATGTGACTGTAAGAAAACTTCAGCTTTTGTCTGAATTTTAGGTAATTTTTTACAATGAAAATAAAAGAAAAAAGTATTCAACAATGTTAACATATAAAACAATTTTTACTAACAATATAATGTGTAGGACAGCTGAGTAAAAACCTATAATATTCTTCTTTCTCGAGATTAACGTGAAGATGTCATAGAGATATAAAGTCATTTCGGTCGACTGCTTTACTATACCAAACTTTTTCCCGCGCATCTCTTTCTTCTTTTCTAACAATATCATTGAAAAGTACGATGTTAATATCACGATCATTCTATTTTTCGTGTACGAGAAATCACCGTCAAGTGTAGGATGTTCTTCGAAAGAAGCTCCAACCTTACAATGCTGGATAAAGTCGCGACCTTTTCAAGCGAAGACGTTTTATTACTGTCGACCATTCAATCTCGATGAAGTGACTCCCCGTTTTCTGCCTTTTTGAAAATCACAAAATGTTCTGTAGCAGTGCGAAGCATGTAGGTAAAATGCAGTGGCGCAGAAACACGCAAAAGAACCTGTATTTTTACTATACATTTCTTATGCTAAATGTGGCTTTTACATCATATTTGTTGATCATTAATATTTAGAATTGAGAAAATACATTTAATGTTAAATGCGAATTCATTCAACAGAGATATGCATCGCCAATTTACATTTTATTAAAATATATGTATCATGATAATAGTATTTACCTACTTTTGAATATATAATTTGAAATTTCAACTGGTCTTCAACATATAAAGTCGATATGATATAATATTTATATAACTTCTTTGAATGCATAATTAGTAGTTGAAATTTCAGATGATCTTTATAACGTTTATACATATAAAGTCGATGATGATATAAGTAGTTTACTCAATAAAAATGAAAATGCTTTATCAAAGTGACATAATTTGCAATATAATCCGATAATGTCACGCTAACGAGTGAGTATGATTATCTAAACGAGAGTGGCAGAAGAGGTTTTAACGTACAAAATATTCGATATGGCAATCATGAGGAGCATTTTGCAGAAACGATAAGAGAGCTTTGCGGGAAACAATAATAATAGAAAGTTTACGACATGGTCGTGTTTTCGTATTATGTTACGACCACCTACGGTCAGTTACACGGGCTACTACTTTGCGCACACTTGAGTGGCGACGAACGACAATTTAGCAAATGTCTCTACCGTCAAATAAATTACGTGAAATTACAGTGTGACATTATGTCACATAAATGGCATGATAGAGAGATTCGCGAATGTCGCGCTGTGGGCGCAATAGCTTCCTGGAGTGCCTCGTTTTCGAGTTAATGATGAGCGGGATAATCGAAGCGCATAAAAGTTCACGATGATAGCAGTTTGCTTGGAGCTCTCTTATATTTCAGAATGTTCGAGTTATTTAGAGATATGCATTTGCGATTCGATAAATGTATTTCCCATCATTTATAATAATTTTTATATTTTCTGACAAACAATTATTATCATTCAATTTAAAAAAATGTACTCAAGTTTTATCTTTTAGCATAAAATATAATAAATTCATTGCTAAACATTATAAAATTTAAATGATGTAAATAGGTAAATAGATACAATTGTCATATAAATTTAATTTTCATTGGATATTTTATAAAAAAAATAGATGTAATTTTATACACTATTTACAAACAACTTTTTTCATTGTATTAATTTTGAGGAACACTCGTGTGACAAGTAAAATATAAATATTCTATGGTAAATTAGTCGACACAAACGCCCGTCTTCTCTTCATGAGATATATTTGTCTCTTATCCATCCAATTAGTAAGTCAAAGATACCGCGATGACCAACGCAATTGTAACCGGTTTAGGATTAACTAACACCGGTCCGCTGCCGCCAGGTTTCACCAGCTCAGCTCCGATACCTCTTTCTATTTCTTTCTTCCACTGTCATGGAGATATTAATTAACGTTAAGATCGATTCGATAGCATGTTGGAGTTAACGTTAATTCAACCTCAGCGATTAAACTGTCGGCAGTTGATAAATGAGTTCGCTATTATCCACAACGTTTAATGTTGACGTCGAGTGAATTTAGCATTATGATTTCGCTTCTTGCTCTCACTGCGATTTTTTGGCACGCGCGTACATATATACGTGTCCCACATAATGTCACTAGTGATTCATTACATTTGCAATATATTCCATCAGGCGTAATTGTGCGAACATTAACCTTACGTTGTATTGCACGACATATATATATATATATATATATATATATATATATATATGTGTGTGTGTGTATACACACACACATACACCCTTGCTGTTTATAAGCAGGAAGCCGTAAAAGAGGATATTGTATTTAATTCACGCGGCGACAAAGATATCTCGATACTCTGAAATTAAGGTAATTAAAATAATAATATTTTTTTCCCAATGGTGTCAATACTAATGGCGAAAGTTTCTGAACCGGTTATTTGTTTATCCCATAATTAAATTTAACGACTATTGAAACAGAATAGCATTGGATATGCTCGTTTCGTTAAAATAATTTTCTCTAAGAAAATATTAATATTTTAGATTATACTTTCTTAACATTGATCACTTGTCTAAATTTATTAATTGTAAACTTATTAATTGTAGTCTTATATGTATATATATATATATATATATATACATATATGCGTGTATAAATATTGTATATTATATTTATAAGACCATAAGAGAATATTAATTAAATTGCAAGCCAAAAATTTTGATGAAGTATACATATTAGGTGTGAAAAAGTTCGTGGCGTTTTTTTAATGCCATCTAACGAGAAAAACGCCACGAATTTTTTCCCATACCTAATAATAAAATTACTAAGATTGAAAGATTTATATCAGAATTGATAATTTTGAAAAATTTCTAATAAATAATTGGAAGTTAGAGATAGAATTTCGATAAGTATTTCGAATGAAATATTAATAAATTTTCCATTTATTTCTTCAGACGGAATATTTTCAATCAAGAACCGTTACTGTAAATTATTATACTGTTACTGATAAAAGAAAAAATAAATAATGTCAGTTCTTCAAGGGCAAGCGTGATTATTTGCATTGCGTAACACTTGATACATATACATTCTCATTGTATTCAATCAATATAAGGTCGGCATTACAATAGTTCAAGTTCACAACACTTAATTCACTAAAAGATACTGATTTTCTGCGCAATTTACAAACAATTAGAAATTAATAAGGCGGATGTTCTTATTAATTATCGGCTTAGTCAAGCGCACACACAATTTTTTAAAAAATAATACAAAAAAATATTTAATCTTAGTTATCTTTAATTATTATTGAGAATAAAATAATTGTAATTAAATTGTCAGAAATTATGTTACAATCAGGTTACTATTTTATATAAACGAACGAACAAAATAGTGCAAATGAAATGTTGCAATCCGATAACCATGAACCGGCCGCATTGATAACATAACTGGCAAACAAGATTTTTTATGCGTTAATCTGAAATGAGATGTAATTATAATTAACGAGATTAACAAGTGCTATCATAAACAAATTTGCTTTTCATATTAATGTCTGTGATCGACCCATAACTTTTTCCAATAAGAAAATATTATCTTGACAAATTACCGATTCTTTAGCTTTTTTATTTAATTTACATTTCGATTCATGATTTTCGTGTTTACTGCGCTACATGATTTATTTCGCACCTAAGAAGCTAATTACGCAATTTGATGTTTTTACATTATAATTGCGTTTCTGTACAATTAACATTTGTGGTTTTTATAATTCAAGATTATCGTGTCTTATCGTAACAGCTGGTAATTTTATCTTATTACATAATGTTTACACGAAATGTTTAATTTTGTTCGAAAAATATTTTTACTTCGATAATCGATATTAATAAAGATGCAATTGTGTTTATACGTCCGTATATATATATATAATATTAATATATATATATATGTATATATTAAATTATTAACGCACGTATTATTGATGCTTTAGCAAGAAATTTATGTAAGCAATTTATTTTTATTTTATTTATCCTTGGAGCCACAAAATTATTATCTATATAATAATTATGTCAATTATACTATTATATTATACTATTTCAAATTATTTTCCAAATTTTTTTCAACTTTGCGTTAATAAAGTTGCAATTTGAGCTAGTTTTAAAAAAAGTTGTACATGTATAATAAATCTGAAGTCTTGAAAGTTATATTATAGAAAAAGAAGGCCATTTATTTTATTTTATAAATTGAATTGTGAACTAATATCACAGTATACTTGATTTATTTATTGATTTCTTTGAAAGAGAATGCGATATATTTCTCGGTTATCCATTTTTGCATTTCAAAATCGTTAGGCGTTATGAATAAAGCGACGATCAGTCTAACACTCGCGAGCCCATTTGTTTAGCGGCACGAAATAATCTGCAATCTGTACCGTCGCGTGTTTTCTGCCACGCGGGTTTATCGCGATCGTTAATACACCCTCCGTGGAAGGCATTTATCGGCAGATAATTAATTTCGTTGCGTAACGCCGGGTTAATCGCTCATTAAAACTCACCCCGCCCCCGTCGCGTCGCCTTCTCCGCGGAATACGCGCATTAATTCGACAGCAGATAATTTTGATCACGCCGTAATGCCGATAATTGGATTGAAAAACACAAGCCGGGTCGATAGGCAAGTATCGGCTCTCTACGAAAAGGTACGCTAATTAAATCATTAGAGTTAACAATTGACAGCGATTCACCTTGTGTTACGTAAGCATACTCAGCATTTAAATGAGCCGACGCGATAAAAACGGCGTTACATGGCGAGAATATTGATGAATCGCGATTGTATATTTCTGGTAACTATCGTTTATTATTTTATAACGAAAGCAGGATGACTTAGCAGGAGACCTTTTTATGCAAAGCGAAATCACTGTGTTTTTTTTCGATCATAGATTTTCTATGACGCAGCGATTAACTATGCAATTACTTTCTCTTACATTAATATTCCGTGTACTTAATTGAGAGATCAATAATAGATGCTTAATATTAAGAAGAAGAGTTTTTGTTATTATTGTATAAGAGAAACTGAGATGAATGACAAACGATTTTTTGATAAAAAATTGAGCTGGATAATTAATTTAAGTTAAAAAATTTCTGATGATTAAATGAAAAACATACTTTCTTATATTTGTAAGCGATGATAATTGGAACAGTTGAAGTGAAAATAAATATATATATATATATAGATTGAAAACCTTGAAGTAAATTTAGGGTTTTTGTTTTTGAGTGGTCCTTGGACCGCTGGGTCATTAGGTCAAACTGATATGTAAATCAATGTTCATTCAGATGTAATATGTTTGATATATTGCTATGTCAAAACATGTTAAAGCGTTATTATAAAGATGATATTTTAAATATAATTAATTATCGTTGTTTATATCAATATATGAATGAGATATCTCATTGATTTTATATTGATTCAATCAAGCGGTTTACATATAATGTTGCAACAGTCAGTCAGCTGTGCATATTGCCAGTATAATTATCGATTATGGGAAATAATTTGTATATAACATTGACATTTTCTTTAAAATTGAAAAATCATAATGAATTACCGTATTAAATATATCGTTATATGTTTTGCAAGTTTTTAGAAAAATATAGAAAATGATAAAGCATTTATACATATATAAAAATTAATGCGTTTATATCGTATATATATATATATATATATATATATATACATTGCCAAAAAATCTTTTTCTTTAAATTTTTTGAAGTGAATCTCACTCTAAAAGAAGAGATTTTATTCCAAAGAATTTTACGAGTTCACTATATAATGATTATTATATGATTTTATTATGTATTCTATTTTGAATTAATAATGACTATTATTAATTTGAAAATTCTAATTAATATTATTATGTAATGAAATTAAGTAATAAAAATTAACGCATTTGTTCAGTATATTGAATGTAAATAAAGACTTATATAAAATGTATGATAGAAACTAATATGGCGACTCATGAAATCCAAATTACATTCAGAACATTTACAATGTTAATCGATTTCTAAATCAAATGTGGAGAGATCTTGACCCGGTCCTCGATTGAACTTAATCAAGCCTTATCGAGATTGTAAATAGGCACCGTGGAAATGAGCTGTGCATAAAAAAATGTACAATCGTTGCTATTTGCAAAATGTCATTGATTTTGTAAGATGCGCAATTAGATTGTGACATCAGTACATGTTAACATTCTGGCATCAATATAACGTCAATTCTTCATGAATATAATTGAATTATATTTTTTATAGAAACGTTGTATTTTAATCAGATGCAAATTCTTACATTTTCGTATACTTTGATTAAATGTAGATACTATTGACATATTTGGTATAAAACATTCGCGACAAGATTACGACGACTCCTAACCCTTGACCTAATTATTACAAGAGAAGAATAACGTAAAATTTGTAAATATATAATGGATCTGTATATATCCCGTAGAAATGTAAAAATCAAAAATTTATAAAAAAAAAACTTTAACGCGCATATTGATCGTTACTAGAATAATTGTACAATTACTTGAATGCTGTATAAAAACTATATTTTATAAACAAATTATTATTAGTTCTTACTTTGAAAAAGCATGATAAGAGTTTAATAATATACTGATAAGAGTTCAGAAATAAGACACATATATATATATATATATATATATATGTTTATAAAATTATATATATGATTATGAATAATATATATGCTATATATAATTAATAATGGAAATATTAAAAAAAAATGCTATATATGAAATATCATTATATAAAAATAAAATATAAGACGAGGAATTTGATGTTTTTCTTCGACATAAGAGATAGTAGCAAAGTATGTGAATGTTCTGTTTTCGTAATAAAATCCAACAAGCAATACGATAGTTCGCGTGATAGGATCTGACGTTATCTTACTTTCTTGAAACAGGCAGTAATGACTGGCGACTAATTGCGCGATTAAAATTCAGGCACGTACATATCATCCAGTTCTTCGAAGAATATTCCAACGCGGGATTTTTTGTGATGACTTACACAGATTAAGTTTAATTAAAAAGATAATTAAAAATGTATCCTAGTAAAATTTTCCTAGTAAAATTTATGAGATTAGTTTGAGAAGGATTTTATTATCATATTGTTCATTAATTTTAATCAATCATAAAAATTATTTTGTGAATACTGTTTAACATCTTGTGTTAATAAATAGCAAATGATATATTTCTACGAGGATGTTTAACTTTGGTTGCATCATGAGAATGATAAGATAAAATTGATTATGAATTTACAAGTTTGTATATGTATGTTTGTACATACAGCTTCTTCGGAAGATAGAAGCTGTTGATAATCACAGTACAGCTTCAATTTTTATAAATAATGTGCCAATTATCATAAATAAGATTTGTGCAATTATACAGTGCAATAATAATGCAGGATACTTAATACTTTCAATGTTTTACATATTATGATTTTTCATGATAAGATGTTGTTAAACACAATACGTTAGTTTATTTCATTTTATCTTTATTATGTTTCATAAGTGTCTCATATTTCTCTCGTGACGATCGCTATGACATCAACTTGTAGCTCCACAAATTTATTTCCTAGAATTTCTGTTTAGCTTTGCTTATAGATGTCTGATCTCCTAGATCCTCTTATTTGTGAATGCTTCAAGTGTCGAGAACCGCGGAACAAAGCTGCAATTAACTAATGCAAAAATGATATATCGCAGACGGCGGCTCGTGGATGAAAGGGGGTTAGCAGGGGCGGACGAGCCACCAGACGAAAAAATTCGGAATATTTATGCTCGGTATTATTAGCGCACGTCGGCGATATCTCGGTGGGCATCGCTAATTAGACCGCGCGAACGGCGCGGGCCTTTCGGCAAACAGTGCTGGCTACTGTCTTCGAAGGTTCTTCCCCGGGCGCAATCAAGATGGTGGCGCCAACCACCCGGCGAGGTCGATTCCGAAACTAATTGCCACGGCTAATTTATCCCAACGACATATACGCACAGAGACGCCATTCTCGGGTACCACGTAATCGCGCTCGCGTAATCACCGCAGTACCCGAGGAGATCCGCACGGACGACCTCCTCACGTAGGTGTTCAAACTTAGACAAGGACGTACTTTGAATCGATCTCGGTATCGTAGCATGGTACATTATTGTCTGCGACTGAACAAGATAGATACTAGATAGCTTCCGTCATACAATTATACGCTCGATATTTCACTATCGATATTTTCCTGTTTAATGAAAATGAATGACCTTATTATAAAGTTAAATAAAGTAAAGTTAAATATAAAATTGCTATTGGAATAATTTAAAATTGAAAATTAAAAATGGTTGAAATTTGCAATTCATGAAATGACTTTACATTAAAATTAAATCGTGTGAAAAATGATATCAACTTATTTATTTAATTTATATTCGGAATATTTATTAAATCACTTATAATCTTTTACTACAATATTTAAAAAATTAATTTCAAAAATGTTTAGAATTTTTCATTAAACAAATTACTGAAATATTTTATTTTTGCTCGGATCATAATGCTTTAATTTAAAATTCCTGTAAGAAAAAACAGCACATGTAATATATTAATTCATATTTAAATTTCAATATTTATATTTCTTAATAAGATAAAAGAAAGGATTTTAGGCAATAAGGGGAATAAATTTGCTGTTTACGATAATACAATTTATTAAATAAATTCTTCTGATCGTCGTTATGCTTGCTTTACATTTATACAAAATTGGAAAAAGAATTCTCTCTAAACTACCAAGATTCGTTTTTTATTACTTGCATTCAATGATGCAACCCCATTTCTCAAATAGTCATTAGGTATTTATGTACATCGTAATTAACGCGCGGTACATGAATAATATTTACAATTCTATTTACAATAGTTTCCAGCCTTTTCAAGACGGGCGACATTGGCACAGACGAATTTCTTAACAGACTTGTGAGCCTTCACTTCTTTATTAAACTAATACTGGAAAAAGTATATAAAGTCGATGACAAAATTTCTCTCTCTCTCTCTCTCTCTCTCTCTCTCTCTCTCTCTCTCTCTTCCTCTTTCTCCTTTTTTCTCGAGATCATTTTAATATTATTTATCAACATACTGCAGTAATTTTTAAGCCTGCCCTTTTCGCGTAGCCGAAATTATTCTTGATGTGAGATTCGATGACAGATTCATTTCAACCAGTTTCTAACCGGTATCGAATATTTATTGCTCTCATTCCCTCGCAGGATGCTGAGCGATTGCGTGATGAGGCGTCAAACCGGGATGAGACAGCATTCCTACGGGATAAAGTCCCGCGGGGGTTAAGATCCCCGGATGCGAGCCGTATAGCGCCGTATGATGCTGTCTCACGGCCGACATTCTCAGCTTCTCGATTTCCGCTTCTTGCAAACGTTTCGCCTTGGCACGTCGGTTCTGAAACCAGATCTTTACCTGCAACAATAAATCAATTTCACTTTATAACAGCGTATTTAAGATGATGAGTTCCGACATGGTGACTAATACAGAATATATGATAACTCGCACCTTCGTATATTCATATAGATATATTTTAGGATGACTTAATTATTCGAAATATAATAGCGTTGAGATGTAGCTCCCAAATTTATACGTATTGCGAACGAGTAAAATTATGTTAAATGTAGACAGAACAAATATAGGGAAGTAATTTAAATGCACAAAATAATTTTAAACGAAAAAGAGAACAATATTAAGTGAAAATCGATCAAGAAATATTTGAATATTTAATAAGAGAACGGCATTCTTTATTTGTGTTAAAAGCACCGAAAATAATTTATTTTTAAATATGGAATTAACAAGAGCTTATCATAGAATATCAATAATAATGTCTGATGATATTTATGTTAATATTAACTAGATATATACAACATTTACCCAACATTAATTTTAAATGCAATAGAAATAAATTGTGTTTTATGGCAACGTATAATTTTGTGTAATTTTATTCGATCGTTGAAATTCGTAGTTTGAGCATTTGGCATCGCGTTTAAAATCTTTAAAATAAACTAGAAGACAGAGCACACATTATATTCCATTTAAATGTTATTTTGTGGATATAATTTTGGCAAACGACTTGACGATATCGCGATAAAGTCGAGAAGAGGAACTGATAAATAATCCGCGATATCGTGACGGCGCATCTGCGGCCATAAACAAACCGTTACCCCTCAGTGCAATTTTATCGACGTCTATCTTAATCGAATAATCGACGTAGTTGTTGTCGGGTCATTTCGGAGCAGCAGAATCCGCGGAAATGAGTTCGCGCTCACCGTGTTCGTACGTGCGAAAGCACGCGAAATGTGTTTCGGAAATCGCTGCCAGAGAATCGGGATCTCAGCCGGAGATAATTGGCCGGTCATCGCATGCTATCGCGGAACGCGTTTCAGGCAATTTGTAGTCTATTAATAAAATTACCGTCTTCTTTGCTTTGTATCGCCGGCTCGGGTAGCGCACATTTACGCGCGCTAATTACCGCGCATCTGGCAGCGCCGTACGGTTACCATAACTAAGCTCTGAGAGACGTGCTGTTTTGACTCGTGAATGGCACTGAGGAAATAAAAGTGACGAAAGATGTGGGGAGTATATTGCCAGTGTTAGTTTGAGAGTCTAGCAAACATTGGATGAAAAATCAGTCTCTCGAAGAAGAAATTACAATTCTCAGGCAGGATACTAATGTGCTAATTTGATTGCATAACCACAACCGATAATGAATGAAGGGAGTTTATATGATTCTGAATAAAAACTCTTCTAACTTTGATTTTATCAATAATCTATCTCTATAAACTCTTACAATAATTTATGATAAAGTAATAAACTATGTAATAATTTACAAATTACAAATTGTTAATAAATTTGAAACGATTGTAAGTAAGAGTAAGAGGTAAGAGTTGAGCAAGTTGATAGTTTATTTGCTAATTAATATTACAAGTATTTGCGAAATGAATTGATATCTTATATAAAATCTTATATAAAATTGATTCTTAATTTTAAAAGAAAATCAGTCATGATTTCATGTACATGCGTTATTAGTGAATACTTATTATTATATTTATATCTATGATTTAAAAATTATGCCATACGATATGGCGAATATTACTTCTTATTAAGGACAATTTGAAATTTAACTAATTTGATATCAATTGATAACTAATTTGTACACAAAGTAAATTTTTACCTGTGTCTCCGTCAGGTGCAATGAGGACGAGAACTCTGCCCTCTCGGCAACGCTCAAGTATTGCCTCTCTCTGAACTTCTTCTCGAGGGCCAGCAACTGTTGAGTCGTGAAGGGCGTTCTGGGCTTTCGGTTTGGCTTATGTTTCCTCAGGTTGCACTTAATCTTAGCCGGTTCGCCATTCTCTGAAAAAAAAAGGAACACGCTTTCAGTCGAAGTGCATGTTGCGCACGAGAACAGCGACGAACATTATGCTCGTAGGAACAAACTGACGGACAGATAGTCCTCTCGCGAAGGTGTTCCGCGGGATAGGTAGGCCAACGGAGAAAAGGGCCTGAGACCGCAATGTCCCGTTTTTGTCGGCCTCGAACCGACGGAATAGCCCGGCGAGGGCAAACGCCGTCTTTTTAGGGTGCAATTCATAATTTTTCCGTCGGAACGGCGCCGCAAACTGGCCTCATTACTTTTTTGCCGTCCGACCGCAAAATTCCGGCCGCGAATTGTTTCTACACGGCTGGGCCGCGGCTACCGCTCGTATAAAAGTGCCGATCGTAACGCCTGCTCGCGTGAAGGAAGACGTCGTTGGTGAGCTTGGTATTCTTCGCTCGCTATTTAGAAAAAGACGCGACCGCGACATTTCGATTAATTGGACATATACGCTTGTCGATTAATGTCGGTTAATGTCAAATTATTTTGTTAATCATGATCGTAGTAAGATTTTGTGTTTAACAGAAGCATACTAATTGAATTGTATTAATATCAATTTGTTGCATTTATAATATTATCTTCTTAATCAGAGAAGAAACCTCGTAAAATTTTTTAATTTGATCACATAATAAAAATTCAAATAATACATCTAAAAAACTTCAATTATTCTTAAATAATTTATTAAGAGATTGATGCGAAAAATTCAAGGAAAATTGTGTTTTTATTTTTACTAATTTATAATACTTTTTAATCGCTTCCTTATAAAATTCTTGAAACAATCATTGCTTCATTTAAATCCTACAATTCATAGTTAGAAAGAAAATAATTTTAGATGTGTTTCAACATATTAATTTTAATTATTTAAAAGCTCAATATACAGAATATATCGGCTATGCCTCCATACCGCATTCAGATAATCGAGGACGCGTCAAGCTACTATAAAACAGAAAGAAATATACAGTCCGGTATTGGAATATATCGGTTATATTCCTTGAGATTTGTCTCGAGACAATTGACAGATTTGTAGAACGGAGGTGAACAGCTTCTGTACAGAAGAAGCGAGCCGAGATCACGACGAGACAAAAGGCCACGTCGTTGTCGTCTTGGCGGTTGCCGTTTCTGAATTTCAAATTCGTCGTCAGAACCGCCCTTCGCTCACCTCCCCTCGCCTTGTTCTCCTCATTCCTCCCTCTCTCTGTTGTCGTTCCAAGATTCTCTACGCATCAACCCGGACTTATAACATGATAGTATGCTCCATGCTCGATCCTACTTTGAAATTGTCCTTTGTATACGCTCCACACCGCTCGCTAAGGGTTCCAATTAGTCTCGGCATCCGTTGATCTCTCCGTGTCGCAGGGCTACCAAAAACGCGGAGGCAGATTTCAATCCTGAGCTACCGATCGAGAATGTACATTCGAAATAATTAGCTGATTCCATCGAGATAAACGTTCCATAAATGCACAACGATCATCGAATATAGTGTAAAGGAAAGGAAGAATCGTAAATGGTTGAATGTCTTTTATTACATAACGATCGAAAAGATTAACGTTCGTGATATAATTATGCTTAATGTTCTCACTGCGCTTGTATATCAATAATATTGTGCTTTTAAAAAAGATTTTAGTTTCAGATATTTATGAATAAAACGAATAATGTGAAAAATATTGAGAGATCTACTGTTATACATTATTATATCAGAAAAATCGTGTTTTTATTTTAAAAAATTATGATTTTTTTTAAATTTATATAGCTATGTGAGACAAATGTAATAAGAAAGATTAATAATCTATTTTAAGAAACATCTCAAGTTTCTAAAATATATTTTAATAAATTTATATTTAAAATATTATTATATTTAAATAACGTAAATTTTTCGATATTTTTATGTCAACTGTAATAAAAAAAATATATTTTTTAATAGCACTCAAATTATATTAGAAAGCAATATTTTCAAAAGAATTGTGTATTGTTTATAATTGTTTGGACAATTTAAAGATGTAACTGTTTAAACTTTGTCACACTTGTATAACCAGTAAATTTTTTTATGGTACAGAATCACTTATTTAAGATAATCACGATAAAAGAACGGTAGCATAAAACTTTGAAGGGGTGCTCCGATCTGTGAAAATACCCTCTACGAGAGTTCATATTTCAGAATTATGGCATGTTTCCCGTACCGTATATTCACATAGGATCTTATTTGAAAATTTCTTATATTTACAATAAAACACAAATAGCTATTTTTATTTTCGAACTAAATTTTGTTTTATTTATATTTACATTTTTAAAATATATGTAAATATTAAAATTTAAATAGACATATTTTATTTATATATTTAAATTTTTTAAATTCTTAAATGTACTTTAGATAATTATATTTGCTGTATAAATTAATCTACGGTAATCGAAAGTTGAATTTATAAAAAATTGATAATTATCGTATAAACAGACAAATAAACTAATTAAATTTGGCATAAAAATTATTAAATGTTTGAAAAAGTATCGAGTTATAGTTTATTGCATAACAATATTAAATAAATGTTTTATCTATGAATCATAAGAGAATATTTTTATAACAATCATTTATCAAGTGAAAATACGTGGGAATTGTTTGGCCCGGTCGAGCGACGGTAGGCTATCGTTCAGCAGCAGCCGAAGTGGCCGTTACAGAATCAATTTTTGTTCGTCGATTGTCGATTTATCTCATCTTTCTACAACAATTACACATTGTTTCATCAAAAAATCCACGAGCAAAATGTAGTTCGATCCTGTGTCTTTAATTAGTTCCTTGATGAGGCAAAGTGACGTCACAGAGATTGCCTTTTCAACAATCATTGTAATTCGTAAATCCTTTAACTAATTAGTGTCAAAAGTGATATCATTTATTTGCAATCATATCAAATAATTGATGAAAAAATGAATACATTATATATCGGTTTGTAATGTTTGTATTAATTATTAATTATTAAAATTAGAATTAGAGATTTATGATTTTTTATGAAAAATTTGTAGAAAATATCACAGATTATAAAATAGTTATAATCTGTCGAATTTTATTGAGTTGTAAAATTGTAAACAGAAAGTATATTTGCGTGATTATTACCACGAGATAACCTTCTGTGAAGCTTATGTTTTCAGAATATCATCACGTTCGATATTACACATCGATAAAGAGTAAAGTTGTCTGGATTCTATATAGTAGCGAGAAATTGCCATCCGTAAACCGCGTCTGTAACCGCGTAATCGCTTTAGCTGCAATGAACCATGAAAAGAATCTGCCGAGAAACACAAGGGCGATTGGCACTCTGCCAAAGTTCAAAGACAATCGCAAACACAGTTGTCGTCGCACTGCCAAATAGATTGTCTCTTTTGAAATTAAATTAACGTTTGAACGATAAATGATTAATGATTACTTAATGAAACGATTAATGATTACTTAGGAGAATATAAAAGAAAAGAAGATTTCTGTTTCAAATGTTGTTTCCTTTTCTCGTTTTAGTATCACTAATAAGATTTACATTATATAATTGAGATATATAAATGAGGATATCGAATTAGTTGATTTAATCATTCCAGCGTAAATCAATATTTTAAAAATATATATATATATATAGATCGCTAAAAAAAATAAAAGACACTTACCGTTTAGAGGAGCATGATGAGAGAAGTGAGAAGGGAAGAATGTGGCTGTGGCTGCGGCCGCTGCAGCCGCCGCAGCGGCTGCAGCTGCATTTTGATGTCCGCCGCCCCAGACTGCAGGGTGAAGACTAGGCGGGATCTCCGGGATACCGCCGATAGTAGCGAAACCACCAAGATATGCCGGTGTCGGCCTAACGGGAGTTGGACTGGATGGATGATGCTGAAGATCTTCCACGTCAACCAGTCTGCTCTCATCATCTTCTTCGATATCGTCCGTTTCCGAACACCTCGAATGAGCCTCACCGTGAGAGCTGCTTCTCGGTGATTGCGAGCCGGCGTCCTGATGATTGCTGATCTTTGGAGACGAAGAACAGCCTACCATAGGTTCTGGTGTGGTGCTAGCGTCAGTGGATGGATGCATGCGATAATCCAAGCTACCAGAGGTTGATCTTCTGCCGGGTGATTCGATATTGCAGGCATAATCGATCGCTTCGGGATACCTCGGCGGAGTTCTGGGCTCCGAAGTATTGTGAGGAGAGGCGCAACGAATCAATCTGGCGTCTTGATTAAGATTGGACGACAACGGTAAGGTATATCTTGATGTTTTGAAATCACATGGATGCTTCAGTATACGAGGCTCCTGTCGAATCGCGTACGATACGATCGGTGATGATCTGGGTGATGTTAGAATCGCGTCCTGTCTTGTCGAGGATTCTGACGATTTTCTAGTATCAGCTAGCAGAGCCGCGACAGAGAAACTCAATCGATGAGCCGGTTTGGGACTTGCCTGCAACGCCTGAGTCTCGTCTGACGAGTCCGGACTGGTCGATGCAGGCGTGACCGGCGAGGTCATCCTTATTACTGTCATTCTTAGACGTCGATCGATCACCTTATATGTCGATTAGCACACTGCTTGGATCCGCAATAACAAGAATTCGATATTTCTGAACAAGAACTATCTGCTCATTCCGCGACGGACTAAAATGCTCGATGTAATTCACTGCTTCACAAATGACTCCTCACTGATTCATACATGGTCTCTCACGAATACAAAATCCGGGATTTGCTCCAAACATTCGCCAACGATCAGCTCCGGAGAAGGACGCGCGTGAGGCACATCGATCACACCAGGGATAATTGTTCGTCGACGTTTGACATCTCTTGTGGACTCGTGGATCAATGATCGTTGACCAGCAGCTCTGGATAGCCTCTAGCCAAGCCGAGCTCTCCGTGTGGACTGAGTTTGACCGCTCAACCAGCACCGCCCTGATTTTTCGTTTTGCCTTCGGCTAAACGCTTGTGGTGGGGTCGAGCGCTCGTCGACGGAAGAGAAGTCTCTTCGTGGAAGTGGGGAATCCGAGTGATAGAGCGAGAAGGAGAGGATCAGAACGGGGCGAGGCTGGGAACTACTAACGGGGGCATTCCTCGCGACGCTCCGCCCCATGGCTGGGACTCAGGCGGAATTATCTATACAGCAATTTTTGTACCGAGGGATAAGTTTCTCTCGTGCAAATGTGACGTGCCGTCACGGAGCAGAGCTGCGGGGGAAGGGAACGGCGACGAGGGAAAGATTTAATCGCCACTCGCTTTACTACGTCGGAGACGGTAATGAGCGCAATTGAGCAATTAGGCAGGGTGATTAAGATTGAAAAAAAAAAATTAAGAGTGCGGATGAGATAGTTTTCAATTGTCGCTATATTAAATGGCATCGATAAAGCGGAGATAATGTTTGGATTAGTTAATGAAATGACGTGATAGCAAAAAGCAAAGTAAAAACAAGCTAAAAAAAAGCTTTAACTTTTTATCGCACTACATTTTTTATAAATACGTCGATAGCTCTATATTTGTCCTAACATAATTGATAGATTTAATTATGAAGAAAACATGTTATGTTGAAAATATAACATTTTTAATTTAATTATAAGAAAAAAACATAAATAACGAGACTATTTTGCATCTAATTTTTAATCAAGACATTTGATTTGTATTGATATGTGAAACATTTAAATTCAGGCAAGGCATTTTAAATTTGGCAAGAAATTTACTTTTAAAAATTGATACATTCATCACATTTTTCTTATTAAATTAATAAGCGATTTATTAGGTCATTCTATTATCCCAAATAACTTTGACATTTGATAATTATAATTTTCCAAAAAATAAATATTATTAATTATTATACTGTATTAATTACAATTTAAAACATATTACTGCATTAAATGTAAATTTCATCGTGAGGTTTAAATCATAATCACAACAATACGCGAGACACGAAAATGTGAGAAATTCCGAAATTTCGGCCATGTTTTCCTGGTCCAGTACGAAGATACGGTTTGCTCGCGCATGTAGGTAGGTAGGTAGGCATATCGATTCGCGGTCGAACGTCAACCCCTCTCAGTCTCGAGACTTCCCTCTCGACGTTCAGCCCCTAAATCGAGCCGTCGCGTCGCGTCGCCGCGTGTCGGGAGATTTTTGGGGTTCGTTCGTGGTGCTCGTTTGTTCTGACGGCGCACTGAGATTCCATCGTCGCGCACCCGTCCGTCATATTTACGGTAGCTCCGTCACGTAACTTTGCGATAAGCAAAAACAAATGAGTCCCGATAGGGGTATCGATAAAGCACCCAGCACCCATACCCGTCGAATAAAACCTCGCGGACGTTCTTCCATTTTCGCGGAATTGGCTGGCGCCGTAAATTTCATCGCGCGGAAATCCGCGCGACGTCTATTTTCGCCGCTTTATCGGAATCGATGTTGAATTCCAAAAACGTATCGCGCACCAGTGCAAACGAGTTTATATCGTTACATTATTCGTAATAATCTTTACTAGGTAAAGAATATCGAGACGACAATGCGCGTCTGTTTCGTTTGACTTAATAAAGAGCCTAACAAGCAAAGTTATTAACCGTGAATAAAAATTCCGTAGAAGACATTTGATATAAAACAGATGTGCGATTGTCTCTCGAGGATCAATTAGCATATAGAATGCTTCGTGACATTTAATGATGCCGCTCAACTAGAGTCGAAATATAGATATGCATTGTTGAGGTGGGGTTTCCACGCAACTGTCTTTCTAAGAAATTGTTATTCATCTGTCGATATCATTTAAGACTAGCGTTATATGTAACGAAGGAAAGATACATAAGACGATTCGTCGCCGGTTAACTTCTCCTGCGGCTAAATCGGTAGACTTACAGCAGCACAATATTACGCTAGCTGCACGCTCGGCAATCGGGAAGAAATCACGATGGCAATAAAGAGGCTCATAAACTCCTGTAACAAAGCACTTCGCTATCTTTCGTTACTCGAGGCATTAATGTTTACAGGCCATTGACTTTTAAATTCGCTTCCGTGAGCATATCTATCCCGTTTTCCTCCCAAGATAAATTTGCGTGTCCGATTGGCGAGGTCGTAACTTTGTTCTCTTGGACTGGCTTCTTGAAAATTAACCGTAGTTATTCACCGAAATAATCCCAAAGTAAATTTTTAAAAAATTGTAATATTTTTGTGTAGATTCTTTGCAGAGGATCTTTGCAGAGAACTTTTTTATAATAGAAGATGGGAATTTATACGGTAGGTTATTGAATCCTGGCAAAGTATCGATTCTATACTGAAAAATGAATTTTCCATTTCAGTATTTAAAAAACAATGATATAGTATGGCTATTCAATACTGACCTCAATGTGTGGATTAGTATTGAATAATAGTATCGATTCAGTACATCAGTGCATTATCAGTGCATTTTTGGAATTATGTCTATACTGAAATTATCCAAAATCAGATCAGTGTTGAAACCGCCAGTACATTTGCAATATTGTGTCTGTATTTAGTACAATCTAACTCCGTACTGTAATACTGTATTTTAAGTATTATAAGTAATATAAATCTTTTAGCCCATTGCTATTATTCCAATATTCCTTCTGTACCTGTACTGACATGTAAAAATTCTGAGCCAGTACCTCGTCGGTAGTCAATTCTTACTAGGGTAATCAATCGAATTAAAATTACATTGACCTTATCTTCTTCAATTGAAAAAAATTTATACAAGAATTTTAGAAGAATTAAAAGAAAGTTATACAAAAAAATACACATGCAGTGTTGAAAAATCACATCCTGTGACAATATTCTAAATAAGCTAGCTATCGTGTTATTCATCATTACGATGTAAACTTTTGCGAAGAAATGAGTGTTTTTGATTAGAGCACACCGTGACGGTAAGATCGTCATTATTAAACATCGTCTTCCTAATAATGAAAGAGGACACGAGCGGTATCGAGAGATGCCGTTGGTGTGGGCTAGAGAAGGATGAGCTAATTTGGATGGTTACCAAGGCAAACGATACGTTAAATAGATAGGACGCGAGAATAAGCAGTGGGGAACCGACATAATGAGGACCACCCGCTAGCACCGTAAGACTTACTCAATACACGTACTCGGTGTATCGCAGAATTTCACTTGAACATTCGCTATTGATTGCAAATTTTTACGTATGATATTATACAATCGTTGACAATTTCTCTTTGTATAATATCTTTAACAAAATTTGATTATTGTGAGATTGTAAGTAATGTGTTAATTTCTAATTATCATTGTTTTTAAAATAATCTAGAAATAATCTAGAATCTTTAAAGTAAGGAAATATATCATAGAACAAAATTAATTTATCTGCAATTTAATAGGATTTAGTTTCTGATTATGTAATAAGTTTGTACCTACGTATATCTGTATAAGTTAATAATAATATAATAATTGACAACAATATAATGATCTATATTTATTAATATTTAAAGCAAATTTGCGAATTGAGATAATTTAATATAAAATTAAATTAGTCATTAGTTTATATGTAAATATAATACAATTTGCTTTATATAAATTAATATCGTTTAAAATTGCGAATAGTTTAAAAACTCCCGAGATATAAAATTATATATTTCGTAGCATCAAGACACCCAGTATATGCAAAGTGCCACGAGTTGGCTGTTAATTATTAGCGAGCCGCTATATTGAGCATGAAAACAGTATTTCTTTCGGACTGAGAAGATTCAAGTCAAATTGGCGTTAAAATTGCAATCACGGTGGTCCGTCTTTCTCGCTTCGTCCCGCTCCATCAGCTCGTTCCTCGCTTCCTCTCGTCTCCACAGAATTAGATCGTCTATTCTCAGAGAAAACGCGGACGCTCACCGCTTGGCTCTAATAGCCGTTTAGAGGGTTAATTTCTCTTCGAGAGGAAAAAAAGAATCTGGTCATGGGAGCGTGCTCTTGCGTTTTTTTTACAGTTGATGCGTCACTTATATTATGATGATGAATATCGAGTGAGTCAGAAAAAATTTATAGCTTTGAGATATGTGGATTTAAAAAAATTGGAGATATGTAAATAGTACCTATCTTATACAGTTGGAAATTTATTAGTGAGCTTATTATGATAAAATTGTCATAAATTTATATGCGTTTTAAATTAAATATCTTTTATTATATCTATCTATTATATCTATTCATATAAGTAAAACTTTGTTTTTCAAAAAATTTTAAAATTTTTATATAAAATCTGAACTGTAAAAGATATCTATTTAATTATTAAACAATTTTATTAACGACTTATTAATTAGATATTCTATTATTTACATCTCCGCGTAATTATACATATATAATTATTCTATTTCTATTAAAAATATTACATACAGTTATTACATACAGTTATTACAAAATCAAAATTATTATATATAAAAAAAAAATTGTTTGAATCAAAGAAATTTATGCATTATTATATGGTTAAAGAAAAGTTTCTTTGAGTTGAACGTTATTTCTTGAAATCAAGTAAATTTTTATTTTCCTCAAAGGTATTTTTACTTCAACTTAAAAAGAAATTAATGGAAGGAACGATTTCAATTTAAACATAACTTTTCTCTGGATGTATTGCAAGTCTCGTTTATTATTGAGATTATAGATTATATTTCATTAGACTTTTTAGTGGAAAAATTGCATCTCGTAATCTCGTGAGTGCATTGCTCGCGGGCGTGCATTCTACGCTTGTCGCGTTTCAATTTAAGTACCTTCGATTCGATTGGGCTCTTTGAAGCATTGCGTGTCACAGCGTGTATCATGCCCATTCCGCGAACCTGGCGCACGATTACATTTGCACGGAAAGCTACGACGGACGGAATGTTGCTCGTTTGTTTCAGATTTCTGCCAGGAAGCACGCCGTCTCACCCCTCTACCTGATTCACCCTTTCCTCTTCTCTCTTTTTCTCTCTCTGTTTCTCTCTCTCTCTCTCCCTCTATTTCCCTCCTCTCGCACAGTCAGACGGCAGCCGTAGGAGGGCAGTGAAACACGTGCCCGTTTGTGTGCACGCAGAAACCGTAAGCGACTTCGTTTCCCGCTTTTTGCGAATGGCCCACGAGCGCTCGCGTAGCCAATAATTGAATATTGAAACCGGAATAGCGTAGGTGGAGACAGAGGAGAGAGAGAGAGGGGGGGGGAAGGGGGGAGGGAGAGAAACGGAAAGAAAGAGCAATGGAGAGAAAGCGGTGGCTGTATAACAGAATGGGGCGAGGGTGAGAAGGGGAAGAATCACGGGGTTGGGCACGGTCGATGTTACCGTATGGAGGGTGGCCTGAGAGGAAAGGGCGGAAAGGGGAGAGGGAGGGAGCGACACTGCAAAAGGCGAACTCGCGAGAGTCGCGGCGATGGGGGAGAAAATCGATATTTTAATTGGACAAAATAATTGGAACGAGCGAACGAATGGAAGATCGTAATCTCCGGGCTCCCCTTTGTATATTGGCGAACCTGCACGTCCCATCCAATCCTCCCTCCAATCTCCCTTCTACCTCGCGACCCTCCTGTCCCGTCCTTCCTTTATCTCTTTCTCTTGCTCTTTCCCTCCGCGATGCATCTCTCTTGTTCCGAAACAACTCTCCCTCCTGTTAACGTACGTCCTCCATCCCTGCTATATCGCGTAGATGTACATTACATTGACATTAATGATCACAAAAGGACTGTAGGGATTTAAGATTCATATGTGTGATCGTTAACTAAAATTATTTGCAATCATAAAAGCGATTTGCGAATATTATGAAAGTTCGAAAAACATTTTTCATTTAATTCTGTTTCTCTATTGAAATTTAAGATTTAATGTAATTAGACGAAATTATTTACACAGGTGCACAGAGATAATTTTATAAGTATGATATATGTGTGTGTATTTTAATTATCTAGCATTTAAGAATTTAATTGTCGAAGAAAAATCGAGTTTGAGGCTTATATTAATCTTAAATGTTAATTGACCGTATCTATTTTTTTCACTACGGTGCAAATTACTTCTGCAAATCGACAACTTCTTTCGATGGGGAACATATAAAAATATAATTGTTTATTTATATATACCGATATATATACAGCGGGCAGGTTTATACCACGTGCGAACGTGAATGGCGGTAAACGAAGCGCGTCGAACGGATAGCGCGTAATGTCCGATAATTTCGCGTTGTTTCAGTTAATTAAATTTCATTTTATCCACCCTCCTCTCTCCCCCCTTTTAAGCGGTTTACGCACAACGGTTCATCCTCCGCCGGTTTGGCAGTTGACCAACAGTGCGATAGCGGATGCGCTGTCGAGCCGGCCAATTTCATCGCCGCCAACTCGTAAAATTAGAATACATCCGAGGAAAACCGCTACCGGCCGTGCCGGGACTTCAAAGACTTTCACAAAATCCCCGAGTAACTGCCTTAAGACGTTGCGACTTTCAAAATGAGATCGGTTCGCGGCAGACTAGCTGTTTTGCTACCTGCAGAGATTGATATGTTCAAAGATATCAAATTATTATTATTATTATTATTATTCTCGTTGGCTAAGTCACATAATTATTTGCTATTACCTGCTACTATTTGCTATTTCCCTGGAGGTGGATATTATTCGATTTTGACTCAAATTAGCATCGCATTAAAATAATACTTTTCGTCTTATAAACATTTTTAACATCAACTATGACAGCTACTTTTATTTGAAAAATATATATTATCTGAATTATTCCTGAAATGGTTAAATCAATTGTATTACAATATTTTCTCTTTCTTTTTGGATAAAATGTATTCATACCTAATCATTGAAGTTAAAGAAGGAAAATTTACTTTATCAAAATTTAATATCAACTTTTCGATTCCCTCATAAAGAAGAATTAATGTGCGACGCAATAACTTTTCTGTCGTCGAGAAAGATAATTGTAAATAAAAAGAGAGAGCAAGTGCAAATGAAACAATAAATCCAATATCGTTTCTTCATATTACACAAGCAAAATGAAAGAATCTCGTTTCAAGTGAGCAATTTATTCGATCGGTCGGATTAAAAATTGGGAGGAGGGGAGGAAGGTGGAGATATATTGCGCGTGGCTCTAATTGTAAGTCCACCCGTTGTCGTGGCCAATTACGTAGGGCCCAAATATTTTCGCTCCGATTTCGTCCGGCGTGAAATGGAGCGTCGCGAAGAGGATGGGTAATGTAGGAGGACGGGACGGGAAGGGAAGGGAGGGAAAGGGTCATGGCCGAGGATAAGGGTCTTTGCGCCTCTGGCGCAGTCGACACCTCCACACGTGCTCGCCATGCGTGGCTAGTTAGAGAGTCACGAGAGGCGCCGTATATCGGTGGTTATATACTTGTTAGCCCTTAACCGGTCTCCTCCCCGCCTCTTTCTATCCGTCTTTCGGGTTTTGCGGTGCCTCGATAGTCCATTTGTTTCGTTCGCGGGCTTCCGGTCTTAAAAACGCCGCGCCGACGATAACTTCCTCTCCGCTATTCCCCGAAACCATTTCTTCGTAAAGCGGAATTAACGTGTGATATGGCAACTTTTTTGTCGCCAAGTAAGATAACTACGTAAAAAAAATGGCACCACAAATAAAATAATGCACAATAGTTTTCAATAATGCGATGTGCGTTATTCTCTAGAGCCCATTTTTAAGATCTACAGCTTTTCCTGAGTAAAATTTGTTACAATTCATTATTTTATTATATTTCTCGCCTTAAAATATGACAATGTTTCCATTACGATAGCTTTCTCATCCTATAAAGGTTTAGATATTTATATCATTTCGTACCAAAAAAATCAAATAATGATTTTATTATTGGATAATCATATTGTCCCATTTATTTTGCGTAATTATCTAATTTTAACTGATTAAAAGTTTAAAATAAGAGTCTGAAATAATAAGAAATTTATCGTTTTATTTAAGAAAAAATTCCTGAAAAATTTATACTAAAGTAGACAGTATCAAGGATACCAGACGGTAGCGGCACGTGTTGAGTTACATTCGCGGCGCTTTCAAAGCATACCGAACCAAAGTTCTCTTACTCGTCAAGGATGAGTATAGTCAGCCTTCGTAAGTAGCCATTCGCACTTGTCGATAATAGCCCTTAAGAAGCGCCTCTCGAACGTCACGCCTGCGAGATCGCCTCTCGAACCATCGTAACGAGGGATCACAGTCTCATCGGAGTTTTCACACGAGTTGAGAGCTTTGGGAAATCATTAATATCTCTTGTGGGGCAAATGCGCGCCTCGCACGCATCCGCTTTAATGGGATCGCACGTTTTCGCTTCACTGTGCCACCACTTAGCGCTTCCGCTCGACGTAAAAAGGTTTCGTCACTTTTCGGCGCTTTTTAGGCGTGTCAAGGATTTATCGTGTGTTTAGATTGAGTCTTGCATGTCGCTAGATGCATTACCGTAGCGATAAAATGTCGAGAAAATTATCCTGCCGTTGGATCGCTTTGATGTTTCAGAAAATTATTGATATTTACATCATCTTTTTTTTAACTTTTATTATCAAAACAGTAATTCTGAAACAGAACCGAATAATCCGACGATAACGATACATAAATCGTTTTTAATCTATTAATGTAAATTTAAATGTATTTTTATTTTAACTCTTTTTAAACAGTACATTACAAAAATGTATTAGCAAAATAGCAATAATATTAAATATTATAGTAAAAGAAATAAGAGTCGTATATAAAAAATAATTTTAGTAGTCTAACAATAAGAATAGTAATAATAAAGGTAGTATATTGCTATCAATAAGATTAAACAATAAAAATAAAAAACAAGAATTATAATTATAATTATAATGCCAGTTTTTCTCCCACATACATATCAAAAATATTTTTATTATAAAATATATAATTTTATACAATGTTATTTTCAAAAGATGATTGAAAATAATGAGAAGAATGTGTTATTTATATGTATATATATATATATGTTATAATAAATATAAAAATTTTGCTGGAGAAAGCGCAGAGACGAAAGAGACGAAAGAGTTAAGAGCAAAAAGATATAACGAAACAGATAAATATTAATCGTATTTGTTGAGCAATTAACGAATCCAACGCTAATTAATGGATATATTTGCAAAAATGTGATACATAAGCAATGCTACAGTTGTAATCAATTATTATATTTTTTTCCTTAATTTTATAGTTCGCATTTTGGCACAATCTCATAAATTACAGCGACAAGACACAATTAGCACATAAAAAAGACATCTGCGAAAAGACAGATTGAACGTTGCGGACCACTTTCCGATTTCTCAGAGACATTCTGAATTCGCGGCTGTTCGTACTCGCGCGTGAGAATATATGTCCTTTCCCAGGACTTTAAAGAGTGTCCCTTGTTCTCCTATCGATATTTTCTCGCGTACACAACTCGTAAAATGCATCCTCCGGTTTGCCCCGTCAACTATGTTTAGCCAAGACATTTTCGAGATGAATGTTCGCTGCGTGTCTTCGTAGTCTCGTTAGCATCCTTTTTTTTCGCGTCACCAGCACTCACGTGCTATTCTTTGTCAAAGTTTCTCCGCCGCTGCATTCGCGGTGCAATGAACAAAATTCCACTAATTGTAAATATTATAAGATATATGTAACGTACATATAAGTTGCCTTCGATAATTTTTGTAGTATAATTATAAGTGCAGTAAAAAATAAACGCTTATCACATGAATATAATGAAAGAATCAGAAAATAATTAGCCAATAACAACAGAAAAATCTCTAAATTATACAAATCTTGAAGTTATAAAAATATGCACTAGTTCTATCAATTTTTAAAGCAAAAAGAATGATTTTTTGGAAGTTTGGGGAGAGAATCGTTTAATAATTATAATTACATTTTAATATTTTTTCGTCATAAGTCCCAGATGTCTCAATTAAGCTAAACGTTAATTAAATGTCATCGTGTCTTTTGCTAATTTTCTCTCGTCGCACACAAAAACGGAGAAGGTGAAGAAAGGGCTGGGCAATGGTAGGACCGGGCAAAAGCATCCGCATAAACGCGAGTAGCTACGCCGCCGTTTAACGACAGGAAGTGTTGCTCGAAAGGAACATGTGTTTCGGTGTTTCGCGTGGATTCGTAATGATTATACTGGTGTTCGACAAGTCCCTCGTTATTTCCCTCTTAATTATAGACGACTGCTCGAGCTTGAACGTGCCCGCGCGAGATTATTTTCCTTCGTCTTCTTTATATATATATTCCCGTTTCTCTCTCTTAATTCCATAACTGCACCTTGAAATGAATCGCCAATTTTGTTTGTGTTTATGATTAATTAAATGATTTTATAAACTTTACTAGCAAATAAATTTGTTAATGATTTTTATAGTAGCGTATTCTGCATAATATTATTATCTTTACTCTTTGCAAATAAATCTCAGGAAACATCGATTTTTCTCAAATTTTGTACAATTATTTCTTATATATAGGGAAAGTATGAAGAAATCTGTTATTAATTTTAGCTTAAATTTTTTTCGGTTAAAAAATTTTTTTATTTTATACAAATACCCGATTTTATATATGTCTAAAATTTTTTGCAAATGGAATAATTTCTTAACTATTATTTTAATATTTTACATGTGTCGAGTTTTAAACTATCGGGTATAAAGTCATTCTGAAGAAATACTGCTTTAAACATGTGTAAAATCGGATATTTGTGTAAAATAAAAAAAAATTGTTTTTTAATTTGAACGACTCAATTTAGACTAAAATTAATGAGAAATCTTTTCATACGTTGACATAAGAAACTGCAAAAAATTTGAGAAAAATCAGTGTGTGACATTCCCTGAGATACTTGTTAGAATACTAGAAAATGCTCTTAACAATTGTCAGAATATCGATTCATTTCACATAAACGGGTAATATTGGTTATCACGATTATGCAATAACATCATAAATCAAAATGAGTTGTTAAACCTTAAAGTTATGCTATAAGAACAAGATTGTTTATGAAAACGAGTGCGAACGACACGAATTGATTATGTATGTAAACTGAAGCACTCGGTTGGTTAGCCTGTCAATACGAATCGTTGTTATCGGTCGTTTATCTTATCGCGCGACAGTAAGTTTCGATATTTTACAGCGTTATGACTTCGTCAGGCTGCATTATAGCGAGAATCAGTTCGGCAATATAAACTGCGGTGCGGTTAACCGATGCACGGATCGAAGCAACAGCATCATAATCGCCGATATCTTAATGATGGCACGATGACAAAAAATTATGCGACCGAAGACGGAAGGTGATACTCGAATAAATGAGCGAGGAGCTGTGAAGGAAAGAGAGGAAACGAGAATGAGAAAGAGAGAGAGAGCGCTGCTCTCAGGCAGAGGCTTCTGGTTTTCTCGCGGGCCGACCGACGCTCGTTTCGCAATTTAAATTCTGCCAGACACCCTTAACCATGGACCGGGTACGAAATAAAAAGAATGCAGAGCGTGGGGGGGGGGAGAGGGGGAGAATGAACGGAGGGAACAGCGAATGGCGAAAAGAGAGCAATCCAGCAGCCGCGGCGCTGCGACAGGAGCGTTTGTTTTTTGAAGTCTGTATTGCTTACAAATGTCCCGTTGTAAAAAGCAAGCAGTACAGTCTTAATGAGTCTGGTTGTTAAAAGACCTCTCCTCCTTTTTTTACGCCTCGCGCGCTCCTTCCCGCTCTTCGTTGTTCCTGCTAAGGATCCATTAAAGCGACGAACATTGTAGATCGCGAGCTCTTTCTCGCGCAGTTTTCGTACAATTTTTGAACGGCTTCTTTAATAGTATAATATGCGGAAAACCAAACGCGGAAACTAGTTCGCATTATCTTACTCTTTCTCGATGGTGGTGCACAACCAATTGAGCGGAAGCACGACACATAAACATTAAGTTTTCTCTAAGTAATATTCAAGTAATAACTAACATGAATTATTGTAAAACATGAATTATTGAGATATTATGCTGGAAAATTACAGGTAATTTCGTTGATAAGTTAAATAATGAAAATACGAGTTCGTAAAGACTTTCGATGCAGGATTATGAAAATTTATATAGTGGATTTCCTGTGAAACTTAGAATTAGAAACTCCGATGCGCCGAATTTCGGATCAATCTCGGATATCTCGGGCGTCGTAATATCCGATAGCGACGCTTGTAAATGGATCCTAGATCCTCACTTAAAACGCCCATTTCCTCGGAAATTCAGCCCAAATCGCTTAGACGCAGCAAAGCGTTCCAATTAAGAGGTATGCGTCTCGCGCCTGGCATCTCAGCAACGAGAAGATATATTTTTTTTTCATCGACCCTTCTCTCTCCGTCCCACGTTCGCGTCATGTTCAACGCGTCAACCGTAGTAGCCAGGAGAAGTTAACTGATGAGAATCTTTCGGTCTATTAGCGGCCCTGCCATACGACGTGGTGCGCAAGCAGATTTGATATCCCGTTGCGCACACGCTGCATTATGCTCGTCGTTTCTATGCTTGTCGTTTCTTGCTTCCTTACTTTTGATGCCATCATCTTGGCTAGACTCGTTAGTCCCATATCAGAACTTTCTAAGATCTAATTAATATCCGGTTTGAGTTCCAAAAAAATGGATTCTGCGTGCCTCTCAAATTTCTATAGAGTATTTAAAAAAATCTAATATATCGCAGAATATGTTTATCTAATTTATAATTTGATTTACATTTTTACTCTTTGAAATTTATCTACAGATATATCTACATTTCTCTCTTTGCTATATTGTAACTTTCAGTTTGAAACATTCTTGTTTTATATACACGAAAAAAAACGCAGCTGAAAACTTCACTGATTCAGCAAATCTACAGTCGTAATATACAGACGACAGTCAATTTTTTATGTTAAAACAGCAAAGTTGACAGCTGAATAACATTAACGATTTGTTAAACCATCAAATCTTCTTAGTTATCGATGTTCGCATAATAAATTATAGGTTTGTACCACTCAATTAATTTTTTTTCCGTGCATCTATGAAAATAATATGAAATAAAATCAAATGGAATAAGTTCAATATATGTTCATTTATATTTATTCACTCAGCTGAAAAGGGGAATATTATTATTTCTATTATTAGTCCTTGACTACTAATTTGTTCATCTGTTTCCTTCAATGCAAATCTTTATTTGCGGCTAAAATTGCGGGGCGCCGGTCCTACAACAATCCGAAAGAATCGTAAACTAAGAATGTAAACGCACCGCGAAACACTTCCAGGAATCATTACACGAAACATGTGTTTAAGATTAGAACGTTCTGCAACGTATCCTTCGACCGAATCCATTTAGTGAAATAAAGTTGTACCATAAATAAAAATTTAGCCGGAGCTACAATATTCGCATAATTAAAATTCATGTAATGTATAATAAAATGTTGTGTGGACAGATAATATCAAACTTCAAAATAATCTATCTAATAATTTCCAAGAAAAATTCATCTAAAACTATACAAGAGCAACTTACAATAAAATGAATATAATTTTTTATTACAAAAGAATCCGCAAAGAAACTTGAAAATTCTGTATAATTATTGGTGGCAATTATCATTTCTCTCACGTGGACTTTTTAGCCGGAAGGATGAGTTCGAAATGCCTTGGATATTAATGAAGATAAAGACGACCTCGTCGTAGTGCTGACCTCAGAAAAAGCGCTAAAGAGACGGAACAGACAGCGTGCGAGACAGCACGCGAGGAGAAGGAGGACAAGAAGAGGAACATACGAGAGAGAGAAAACGCGCAGCCAGAACTCGCATTCCGTGAGCGCGTGCCGCGGTGTCAGTTCGGAGAGCGAATGATACGTAATTTATAACGGCATGAGACTAAATACTCAGCGTGAAAGGAGGAACGGCCCGCACAGAGGCGGACACGCGTATAGAAGCGAGCAAGATCGTCGTCGTGGACCCACGTCCAGGGGAGTTCGAGGGGTACGCGGCGGCGACGGCGGCGGTGACGGTGGTCGCGAACGGAGACGACCAGTGTCTAAATATCGAGCACATGTCGAGAGAGCCGTCGGCTCCTAAACGCCACCGAAAATAGAAGCCATCGTGGCCCGCCATACGTCATCTCGCTGGATGCCGTCTCAAGCCCGGAGCCGCGGGGATCCGCGCGAGCTATCCGGTGAGCTAGGCTATTCGCTGACATCGTGTTTGGCGTTAGGTGGTATTCCTAAGCGTCTACTTCATCTTTCTCGTGTCTTCTCGCGCGAACCAATTCGTTCCCGCGTCGCGCGAGGAAGCGTGAAAAAGAAGCACCGCGGCCTGTCGTCTTAATTGACTAGGTGGGCTTTTGAGCGTGTGATGACTCGGCCAAGTCTCTCGAGTCTTTCGTAGGGACGGCCGTGTGTGAAACACGTGACAATAAATGCGGCGCTTGTATTTTGTGCTTAGTCTTGATCCGGTTTTGTTGTAGTGTGTACCTGATTATCTATGGACAGGAGAAATTTCATCGTCTGCCTGATGATATATTCGAGAGCGCGATGATTTTTAAATAAGATCGTGTAGAGTTTGCAATAATGATGTACTAAACTGACAACTGTGACATCTTCAATCTATGTCTATTCATCAATTTTACAAGGTGCTACTTATTCTACAATCATGCATATTTTAGAAATGTATTGTTAAATATTATTTAAAATTGCAGAATAAAATTTATCTTTGTTTCTTGTTATAATTAAAAGAAAAATAGAGATTAATTTATATTATATTTTTCTAAATATATTTTACGTTTCGAGAGGACTTTGTTTTAATGAATGTGTTCATGATGATTTTAATTAAGTTCCTCTCTTTCAATTTCTTTTTCGTCAAAATTTGCTAAATATAACTTTGCTTTTGACATCATCAATGACATTTTGTAGCATCATCATACATAAAATGTTTGTTAATTATTTTCTTATTCATTGTCTCGCTATCATTTATAATGTCATATATACATTTAATGTCTTCCTAATTTTTTTCATTCTCTACCACACTCATCGTTTACGCGAGAAAGGAAACGAAGGAGAACGGAGGAACAAAAATGAGAGATAAACTTAGAAATTAGGTCTAGAAATTATGTCTTAATAAATCGGCTGTCTTCTTAATTGATTAGGTGATTCGTAAATATAAGATAAATCGTGTCCCAACTTAATAAAATAATACGGTTGGATGTTAAATAAAGTGACTGTTAAAATATCAATTTATTTCTCTTTTTTTTTAATTGATTATTAAAGAACGCGAAAAAAAAAGTTTACTATAGTAAGAATTAATGACATTTTATATTATATTATTTGAACATTTTGAAAAGAAATTTTCGTTTGTACGAATTTATATATCTTTTGTTTTAGAAAATTAATAAATTTTTATTTTAAAATAAATATATAATTAATTTTTAAATGACTGTTTAGAAAAAGATATTTTAATTAAACACGTAGAAAAAAATATATTATCTAATTTTTTAAATAAAAATCTTTCATATACATTTTTTTATCAAAAGAAGGTGAATTTTATTTTTTATGTAAACATTAGACGTTTATATAGTCATGATAATAATTAGTCGTTTAATCAAAAAGTCCAAGTTTCCGCAGAAAAGTCATGTTTGTTACTAGCTCGTAAATCTCTCGACTTCAGGGCGGTCGTCATTTCACTGGAAAATCTTTTGCGCGATTTTTACTACACAACAGTGGAGTCCAAATTGTTCGATTGTCCGTTTCGAGTGGCTGTGCCATTATAGGTCGGTCGCAGCTGTTCCGTGCCTCTTAAATCGCAATTATGCGAATGCCTAGCTGCGAAAAAGGGAGCCACTTTTCTGGCGTTTCGCTCAAAAACTGATCCTTCGAGCGATTTACAATGGACGCGAAACGAATCGTTTGAATCTCTGATATCCGCCTCTTTCTCTCTCTCTTCTTGTCCCTCTCCCCTTATCGTTCTCTCTCTTTCCTCTATGGGTCTCCTCGTGGGTCATCGTCTCGAGATTGCCGTATTGTCGAGGGCGTGAAGCCCTTCCGAAGGCGATTTTCCTCTGTGAAGCTATTCAGATGCCAAAGAATGCCCAGTCGAGAAATACACGTTTGGCTTGTGTACCTACGCGTGGGAGATATGTGCACAGATCAGATTGAAAGTAAAAGGTCATATATGCTTTATGGATCATGCATACTGATCCAGTAGCACCGAGACTTAGCAAGTGAATTCTTATGTAGCTATGAGATATGAGATATATATTTTCAGCTCTTTCCAATTCACTTATCTGTATTCAAACTACGACATCCAAGTATATTTACTTAAAGTATTTTTAAGTTAAAATATAAAAAGAGTTTTTAAAAGTTAAATTTAATTATTATTATATTATTTATTTATTTATTTTATTTACAATATGTATGTAAAAATTTGTGTAATAAACAAATTAAAACTTTTTTTTTATATTAACTTCCAAATATTTCTACATCACACAACAATAATATTTTCGTTTAGGTAATTTTTGAAATAATTTAGATAATAATTTTTTGAAGGATATTAGAGTAATTCTTATCTGATTTTCAAGTCTTGAATACTTAAACTTATTAAAGCGTGCGGTTTCGTAAATACGATGTCCTTGCCCGAGCAAATCGAGAGAATAGATCAACACTCCATTGCATCGTCGTGTTAAAGGACCCATCCATAAAAGATCTGACGCGTCATTGTGCTCCATATACAACCGTGGAGCATTCGAAGTTGTTTAAATCGTTGTAAGGCTCTAGAGAGGACGCGACCGAGGTGTCGCTTTCCGTTCTCGAGTGGATTCGATTGTCGACTTTTTGAAAAGAGTGAAATTGAGTCCGACAACCCCAAACCCACAGCCTAGGCAGGTGTCGAAGCTTCTCTCCACTTTTCTGAAAAGCTATCATAAAATCATAAAGACCAAAATGTATCTCGGACGACGTTAAACGACGCTTCCCTCATCGCTCATGAAAAAATCTTATCGTACGCCATCAAATTAATAAGAACGACTAACTATGACTAACGACGTTCGTAATAAATCTCGCTTCATGCTACACTTTTTACGATCGCAAGATAGATAGCTCGCGAAGTGACCGGAGCCCATCAAGATCTCGAAAAGCCGCTGTCCATGCTCGGCTGTTCACGAAGCCGCATTCCCCTATGTCAGTTGAATTTCGATCGTGTATAAACTAATTTATCCCCATAAAAGTGGCCTTAATGAGTCAAATTAAGCCGGGATATAATATATGTACGTTTGCGCGGACGAGTCGATATTCAAACCGCGCGCGGTGTCGCGCACACTGAGGAGTGATATACAGTTCGGTAATGGTGCAGGAGGATCCGACACCTGGTCCCGTAGTCCCTTTGTCAGTAGATCTCAAAGACCGAGCTGCGAGAGGGCCACATAAACTCTTGGGGCATTCAGTTAAATGGTTCTAAAGTGCTTTCAAAATACGACGCTGCGCCGAAAACCTCGGCGGATCGGTACGAGGCACTGAAACTCGAAGGGACACGATGGGTGGTTTCGGGAATAAAAATGCAGATTAGGATTAATACGCCGCACCGAGGATTCTTTGCTTCCGTTGATTTAATGCCGTATATTTAATTTTTACTGCCACCGTTGGCCCACGTCAATATCTATTGCCGACACTAATTTCGTGATTTAAAATGACAAACTCATTCTGATGTATACTACTATATTCATTTAACTATTCTATTGAGTGTAACGGCCGATATGAAATTCAATTATTAATGCGCAATTGAAATTCAAATTCTAATTTAGAGAAGACAGTTTCTTATATAATAACAATAAATTAATAAAAAATTGTCATATAACTTTGTATAAAATTATCTGTTTTATTAATGATGAAGCTTCTGGCGAATATAAAATTGATTTAACTTTTAACCAGAAGAATTATGTGAAAACTTAGCATTTATCATCATTTTTTACTTCTTAATCTTGAATATATTTTGACGTTTCCAAAATTAAGTTTCTTAAATGCGTACATATGTTACAGTCAAAATGAATGATTTCTGATTTACTGGGCTTAATTGTAACGGTCAACTTCATTATTTATTTTTATTTAGTATTATGTCTTTAATCACTGCTTAAAAATACAAGACTTTTATCCGCAAGTAAAGAGACGGATTCTTCGCGAAGAATATTTTTAATCGCGACGGCAACGACGACAATCCGAACGACGCGTGCGTGGGTAGAAATATGTGTATCGCATTCACGGCGGTCCATTGATCTCAGAGACCAAAAACGCGTCAGGTACAGCTGCTTTGAAAAGTGTATGTCGACGATGATCGATACGCTCGGAGTATTTAATGTGTGTGATCTTCGCAGATCGTTCTATCGAGCCTCATGTCTCTTCCATTATCGAAATATATGATGTCAATTGCATTATATTCTGACAATATAATTCCTGAGAATAGAATAGCTATTTCCGCGATAGAAATATCACGAAATTTCACATGGGTGTATTTATTATTCTGACTTTTTTTACTTTACATTTGCTGTGCTCGCAACGCAAACATTATAATTTTTAAGACTTTGGGGAGACCGGAGTATCGAAAGAGCGACAGTTTCCATCGTGGCTGTACCGTTTCTTCGCAAGAAGGTGCGACTATGTCTGAATACACTGTTGATTGGACCATAAATGTGTCTGTTGGGGTACAAACATTTTTTTTCCTCCTATTTCGCTTTATCATATTCTCCTTCGGAGAGCCACGAGCCATGCGGCACCACACGCAGGAACGCCGACGACTCTGCGAGCTATTCGATCGATGCTTCTCAGGCTCATTCACCGTAACTCGATTGAATTCCACTTTGAAACGATTGACGCAGAGAGAGAGAGAGAGAGAGAGAGGTTTAATTTTGAACAACTTCTTCTGATTCGTGCCCTTTTTCACCAATGTGATTTAATCTTGATTTAACTTACTTTTTATCTTTTTCTAATTCTAAGAATTAAAAAAGGATAAAAGAGGAAATTAAACCAAGAATTAAAGTTAATCTACATTAGTATAAATGGAAATCAAACCAGGAAAGAAGTAAAACATTTAATTGATTTAAAGAAGTCATATATTTGAACAAAAAGTTATACGCAAATGATTGCCTTAAAATATCAAAACTATACTTTCTATTATAAATTATTATACTAAAATATATCAACTTGTGTGCTACTTTTATATTCCAAATTATATATGGTAGACAAACGAATTTATTCATTAAGTTTTTTTAGTGAAATATTTTAAGTTTAGCTTAAATTGATGTAATTAGAATTACGTTTTGTTGCAATAATACGCGAATGATAGAGTGAATCGTTCTCTTTTAAAATACGGGAGAAAGAGAAAGAGGATATAGGCAGAAAGAGAATGCGGAATCCAACTGAATAATTGCATCTGGATGCAGTTTGACGTGCCGGCACAGGCGAGAGTCATCCCGCTCGTGCTCAACGTCGGTCATCGAAAGTCTTGCAGCACCACGTGAAGGCTCGTCGAATTCTCAGAACCACCGACAATTCACGACCGATGGGTGGTCTCCGCAATCCGTGAGGTCCAATGTGTACCATTTCGCGCACTATAGTTCGACGTGCACACCGATATTGTTACATTTTCGTAAGAAAGTAGTTCGAATATGAACATTAAATCCATTCACTATTTCATTCACTATGTATATATAGATATTTGATAAATAATGATAATTCAAGTATTAATAATGATTGAAAATAATTTCGATATTAATCATTTCTCCAATTATTTCCATTGTGATGTATGGAATGTCAGGAATCATTTTTGTGTATCTTTAGATTTGAAATCTGAGCCCACCAAGGTTACATCGAGTTTCGATGACTTGCTTTTAGTCTGACAGATTTCAGTCTCTGTGAATTTATGTCATGGATTTTATTATAGTATAACACATATAACAATTACAGTGCCTTACACGTTTAAAAAGTTCTTTATAATTCCGCTGATCGTTCGCAAGTGCTCGTCGTGAAATACGTCAGACATCTCTACCTCGAGGAACGATCTCACTCGATAATCGAAGACAGTCAGTGCATTATTTATTTTCCGAGCGCGAAGGCGCGTCGTCGATTCGACGGGCCCAATTAAGCGATATATCCGCGAGCCAAGGTCATTAGCTCATTAGCCATTGATAGGTACATTCGGTGCCCAATCAAAGAGCATTCTTCGGTCTGCGCGTATTCGTGCTGATGTCATCCGACTCGTGGAAAATCGACGTCCACCGGACGGACGTCTAGCATGAATCGCGTGGAAGGAAGACAAACGTGCGGCCGAGACGGTCAACGAGAGAGGAGGTGCAGGAAAGATAAAAAAAGGAAAGTAGAGAGGAGAGGCGAGGATGCGAGGGAGTCGACAGAACGAGAGAGAGAGAGAGAGAGAGAGAGAGAGAGAGAGAGAGAGAGACGACCAAAAAAAGACGAGACAGAGAAGGACGAGAGGGAATGGAGAAGAGAGGAGAGACTCGTCTCGTCCGCGCGAGAGACTAGTTAGCACCTTCTCTTAGGCTCGCGAGCTCTCGAATCAAGGCGCGCATTCTGCCTGAGCCAGGCCTGCCAGCCACAATGCGGCATTGTACTTAAATCAGATTCAATTTGGGCCCCATTGAAAATTACGCTTAATAAATTATTTGGGCAATTCATAAATCCGCCTGGCGCGCGGGCCTCTCGGTTGCCTCCATTCCGGCGAGAGGTCTCGCTCGCTCAGCTTCGAAAGGGCGCAGTTGCGCCTCGGCTGAGGACCCTCTTACTAATGGATCCGCCGGAGATACCAGCGACTAAAACGAACCAGGGACGTACAATTAATCGTTTAGATACCAAGGAATTCATAGGATCTCTGGACACAAAAGTTTAAAAAAAATCTTACAAATTTTTAGGAACGAAACTCTAAATAACACAAAATTTAAAATTAAAATATCACTCTAACAGATGTTTTAAACATGTCTTTGGCAAAAAAGTCTTTAAACCGTCTCTCACATTTCGATTTTAGACATGTTGTCTATGACTTTTCCTCTATGATTCAATAGTTGCTTACTTTTAAGTACGAACAATAGCTGCTGCATTGAAGTCATATAAATTAAGCTATTTCTCAAACAAGCAAATTGAATTTAATATTAGTTAAAATTTGCGATTTATATTTCACAATAAAATAATTAGCACAAATAGTTTTGCTAATAATTAGAAAAAATTTAAAACTTTATTTTCATCATTAAAAATATTAAAGGATAACTTTACAATTTATGTTAGCATATTTCTGAGATAATATCTTATGCGTTCCAGTATAAAATTAAAAATAATATATATATATATATATATAATTTTTAACAAAATCACAGATTTGATAATCTTATAGTTTCGATGAAAATCAAGATGGAAAAATTTGACTTTCTTGACTCTCTTTCGCTATATGTTTCTCGAGATAAATCTTACAGATCGGACAAAGCTGAAATTTTAGATGATCGGATCCGACCCTGATGACGACTATGATTGGCTACGAGGATCATCAGGTAAATACACACACATTCACACATGTTCATTCTCTACCTGCGCGTGTACGGCGTTTATGGTACAAATTAGTAGGCAGTTATAAATGACACAGTATCCTTATTATCGTCTTGGCCTTATTTCGACGTCACGTACGAGCCATGTTTGACTGATTATTTAGAACTTAAAGAAAAAACAGCTTGGGAAAGACAGCTTTGCCATAAGACTTAATTATAGATATTATCTTCGTCACCGAATGAATCGCAACTTATTCGTAAAAAGGAAACAAAGGAAAAGAAATACATTTATGTAAGAATCAATTTCATTCTATTGAAAAATCGGTATCTATATGTAATACTAGTTTTCCATTTCGAGTTATAGTTTTAGTTATTTTTAAACGAATACAGAAAAAAGACTATTCTTAAATCAATCATAATATCCTTGTATCCTTAAGCAAAAATATTGTAAACTTGCTTCAAAGATTTTTAGACTCAATTTGATTGAATTTGTATTGATGCATTACTTTGCATTCAATTCAAAACTTGTTCAATCAGGAATTTTACACCCATATAAATGTTTTACACCCAATTAAATTAAGACTAAAATCTTTAAAGCAAGAGTACAATAGTTTTGCTTATATGAACATATTATGATTGATTTAAGAATAGTCTTTTTTCTGTGTAAAATTGCTTCAACTATTCGTTTTCAATGATTAGAAATTTAAGTTTACAGTTTTATCAAAATATGTGACATTTGCGAAAGTGTAAAGCGCATAAAAGGCGAGAGAAAATCTAAAAAAGAAGAGCGGCACGTTTAAAAAGCCGCAAACAAGGGGCTGACACGTTCAAACAATCGTGAACTGCAGCCGGCAAACCTATAATTAGTGTAGGATCTTTTTGGGAATCTCTTTCGCCATTCGTTTTCTGGAGCGGCACCGGGTTGTTAGGACGTGCCGATCCCATTCGGCAGATCGTCATCTCCGAATGTTAGACACGCCATGTAAAGGACTCCCGACCGTCTCAGAAGTTACCGCGCAAAATTGGTCTGAACCTTGGAAAGGACCTTTTGGAATCTTTGTCTTTGACCCCGACTCGTAATTCAAATATTATATTTGACCATAAATCCTAGATTGCTCAACTTTTAAAAAATTGTATCAAATTAATATCAAGTTCCAATTTATCAATTGTATTTAATTATATTTATTTTGAAATTAATTTGAAAAATAATTGATTTTTTTTTTAAGTATTAGAGATTTAAACCATAGGTAAATTAACAAATTATTAATTTAAATGAACAAGTAATAAATATATTTTATAAATAATTATAAAATGAAAAATATATAATAAAATAAATATGTAATAAAATAAACATGATACAAAATATTAAAAAGTAAAATTGTATTCACTGAAATATACGGGAAGAAAGAAATTTCATATATTTTCTAATCTCCATGAAACGCAATAAAAATTCAAAGGTCGAAATAGGATGAGTTGCCAGACTTAATCGAATATTGATAGGTGTGTTTATGAGCAGTTATTCCTGCAATTGAAAAGCAATATCTGGTCCAATTGTCTAAATCACGCGATCGCAAATTCATGAAAGTCTACACGGAACCCCTCGAATGAAGTCATCTTCCATTTGGGTGATTTTCTAAATAGCACTTGATTAAATAATATCCCTTTCAATATTCTTGAGTGCTTCCGATATATGTATCTAAAAATTCGGCGAATATGAGAATAATGCATAATGGAGAATAACTGATTTCGCTAATTATGGACATGAAACAGAATCATAAATCTCAAATTTCAATCAATTTCAATTTATTTCTAAAAACTCTTTTTGTTATTTATATGCTAAAAAATATTTAATATTTAATAAAAAAGTTTCTCTGCATATAAAATTTGCATACTTAAATCTAAAATTTTTAGGCTTGTAATAAAACAAATTTAATATACGGTCAGAATATTTGTGATATATGCATTAAATAATTAAATCGGAATGTTAACTAAAAAGGTGTATAAGAAATTGTTTTATTTAAATATGCAACTTAAGCCTGATCAATATACTCTACATTTCATATATTTTCGCGATTAAGAATAGCCGGTAATTCATTGACAGGACTGAAACTTTACAATAGCATAGCCGGGTGTCCTTCCAATCTAATTAACGACGGTTATCGAGGATGTATAAGGGATGCTCCGGTAATTTCTAAGCGTTACACTTTTAATCAGCGCTTCACGCAAGATTGGCCAAGCGTGGCATCTCGTACAATGGACGACGGGACCATGCGCGCTGTCAAGAAGGGTGCGGAAGTATTGTGCCTTGATTTAAGGTCGCTGCCGTCTGCGATTCAGATAAAGCCAACGTCGATTTAGGTTCTAGTGACGGTGGGTCGCTCGTCAAATATTACCCAGATACACTGCTAATGATATTAATCTGTAAATTGACGGGCGAATAAGTGTTTTCTCACAGTTGATGATGGTTTCTGAGTATATTGAGGGTGAAAAGAACATTCAAATAATAGTGCATCGTACATCAGTTATCGTACAATATCACTCAATTCAAGCCACACATTCTTCGTGTATATAAAGAAAATTAATTAATGTCAAATGAGAAGCCAAAAGCAGTATTGATAATATATAATAATCGGTTAAAGATAAATTGGTATACACATTTTAAGTAATATTAATTATTATTTCTTCCTAATCTGTAGAAGATGTAAAATATTCTATAACGATATAATAATCTTATTACCAGTCAATATGCCTGTGAGTTATGTAAACGAGCGATCGATAAAAATTCGACGAAAGTTCAACTAAATATAATTTTAGAAGCGTAAATGCAATAATTCTGTACGTTATCAAAGCGCTGTAATTAAGAAAGAATCTCGAACTTTGACCGATATGGCCAACACACATCTCGTCGTTACGCATGAACAAGCGAGATACAGCCGTAATCACAACGATTTACCAACACTTCAGATTCGATACAATGAACGCATTCAGAGATAGTTTATCTGGCTGACGCTTATACGTACAGTACACGCCTTAAAGACTATACAAATTTATTGTGTTAAAGGGCAGGAGACGTAATTGGGCAATCTTGTAAGTAAATACCAGCGAGCAAATTAATTAATCATTTTATCATGATCACGCATTATATTTAAATTTATTATCATCGAACGGTCAACCGGGTTATTTGTCTCATCTTGGAAATGGGAACTATATCTAAATGAATAATTTTTTTTAAAGAATTATTTTTGGAATTGCAGCGGAGATTAAATATATATCCTCACACTAAATGCATATTTAACGATGTAATTTAGAATTAAATGTATTTAATAATCTAATCTCTTAATTGACTAATATAATTTAATAACAAAGAATTACTGAAATTAGGCTGCTAATGTTAAAGCGTTAAAGCGGCAAAGGCAATAATACGTTTTAATGGTGGAAAGAGCGCGAGGCGCCTACCCTCATTAGTTCTTGACAAGGAATTACCTTTTTCTCGGTTGCACCACCAATTAACAGGCTCCTACTGCGACCGAGATGAAACGGGATGCATTTTCGTCCAACGAAACTAAGGCCTTGCAAGTCCGTCGCCAGGGCGTGGCGTCGAAACGACCTGATGAGGCCGGTCGGCGCAAATTTCGTTTTTGTTTTCCGATTCTCCGCTATGACCGCGTTTCTTTTTCCTTCCGCCAAATTTTCGAACCGATACGCCCTTATTTCTGAACCGGCTCGATTTCTCGCCCTCTTTCTTGTCTTAACGCCCTACTCTCCGCCCGTACGATCAACTAATTTGCATGAAGCTTCAAGCATCTTTGTTCTTGTGAGAACGAATTCTAATTACTCATCGTGGCAGATCCTCTGTCGCGACCAATCTTCAACAGAGACTCTTTTTCCGATAAAAAATTCGAATAATTTATCATTTAACTGTATCTAATTAAAAGAAATATGTAAGTCGCATCAATTCATAAAAATATCAACGTGAGACGTCAAAGAAGTTAAACAATAATTATCTCTTTGAGTAATTATTCGAATACAGATAAATTATATTTTTGTTTTCATTAATAAGCTGCGAGATCTGAGAGAAGACACATTTGTACATACATATCTTTAAACGTGATACAATTATTTATTAATTAATTAAGAATTAAGTCTTTTTATATTTGACGAAAGTGAAATTCATTAACAATACCGACAATGAATGTTTGTTTTTTACGAAACGACACAATGATTATATCCTTGCAAATTCATGCGAGAAAATTGAGAAAGACGTTCGTTGAATAGATATATCGTATTTACATTATGTATCGCAAACGTAACCATTCTTAACGACAGCGCGAAGAGTGAGGCATAACGTTTAGCAAAAGCGTCCGAGCGATAACTCGCAGATAACACGTCGTAATTAGTCACTGCCAATTAACAGCTGCTTAAACGGAAAACAACTGGTTGCATTAACGATATTTGAACCGTGGCTTCGCCGGAAACGAGCACTTACGTCACGTTATGTCGTTTGCTCGATTCGACATCTAATCTCGTAAAATATTAATCAGCTGAAGAGAAGAGATCATTCTTCGCCGTCATGAAAAAGATATAATTGTAGAAATTTTCTCTGTATATGATTTATTGGGGCATTTTGACACAACAGTTCGATATTTCTCAATAAATATAGTCTTCTTCTGCTTTATGTTAAATACACATTAAATAACAATTAATACATTAAATGAGCAATAAAAATGAGAGAAGAAAGAAGACAGAAAGAATTAACGGTTGTATAAAAAAAATTTAGTTATTAAATATCGTGATGAAAAAGACAGTTTTGCCGAAGTATTAAAAAATTCAGCTATAAAATACAGATCTAAAAATAATTTTGTTAGATAATCAAAATAATTATGTTGAATTTAAATTAGTTACTGGAATGTCAAAAATTTGTACAGCATTACTCATTATACTTAAGATAATAATTATTTTATGGTCCAACGAAATTTTTTTTTCTATATTTATGCCAAAATTTTTAGATACATCTAAAAAAATTAGATACATCTAAAAAATTTGTTCTTTATCGTGTATCTATATAATATTTTAGAAAATAGTTTTTTAATATTACGCTAAATAATCAGAATTTCTATATTACTCTTTCAGAGAATTTTACATATTTACTTTAAAAAGCAATAAAACAAAATTCCATTCTACGTATACATAATTTCTTTTATTTCTTTTATTTCTAATAAAAATTAAATTAAATTAAATTAAAAAAAGATGTAGACGTTTTTTATTTCTAGGAAAAAATACTTTTTATGAGAAGAGATAATACGATGATTACAGAACACAAGTTCCAAGTTACAGCACAAAATCAGCACAACGGACGTTTTTTCTCATTTTCTTTCATTTACTTCGCGGCTCGAGTCGAGGTCGCTGTAATTAGCAGATAATACTCGCGCCATTGCAGTGAAATACGTTTTTGCAAATCATTAACGTATAACTTTAATTGAGAGCATCGACGAGGTCTTGAATTAATTAGCCTGATTGTGAGCGAGAAAGGGGGATATTAGTACTCGCGTTGCGCATATACACTTTATTCTCACATAAGTAGGTCTCGTTTTCCCTCCGACATTTCTCTGTTGCTTATCTTGTTGCCAATTAATTGCCTGCGGCATAGTTTAGATAGAGATAACTAGAATCGTTTCTTCCCCTTCAACAGTACTCTAGTGCTTGTTTGTTTCACTGTCTTGTGGATTGCAACCATAATTTGTGACTACCTTGTTGTTTCATTTAAATAACGATCACAGAATGACAGAATCAAAGTAATTCTTTTCATCAGCTAATAAGCTTGCTTTTAATTAAAGCAGAATAATATCAAATAAACAGAAGAGAATTCAACAGATATAATCTTATCATTTTCGAAATGACAAATCTATTAAATACAATTTAAATACTAATTATTCAAAATACTAATTATTCAAATATGAGATTATTTGATACTTGATATTTAATGACCGTGCATATATTTACTATACTAATTTACTGAATGTCGAATTAAATATAAATACCAATTTAATAAATATTGAATTGAATATAAAAGTATTTTTAACGTAACGTTTATATATGTTTTATGAAAGTAAAATATTCGAGAATATATTTAAGATCTAAATTGTGAACAAATTGTAATTTCAATAGTGCTATAGAGTGCATAACGAGCAAAAAATATGCTTATTATGAACGCTGTTCTAGTTACTCCCTTTGATTATCAGTCGGCGTTTTATTGCACGCTTTCACGCGAGTTACTGTGCTGCCGAGCAATTATGTTTCTTCTGCTGGATACATTACTACTTCCTTTCATCATGTACGATAAAAAAATAATCGTAATTTCGATCTACAGTCTGCAAAAATCGCATTCTCTGCATAAATCTATATAATAATATAATAATATAATAATATATAATAATATAATCTATATAAACTCATAGATTATTTTCCATAAACTTGTTTTTATTTTCCAAAAAGAGTAGGAATAATTAAATAAATCTTTATGAAGAATATAATCTTTTAGTAAAATTACTCTGTTTGCAATTTCACTAGATTGATAATCTCACCGATATTAATTGTTACAATATAGTTAATCTTTAGTACACTCACAATTAGTCATTCGTATCGCATTTTCTTTTTATGAAATACTAGGAGCATTTGGCAAAATAATAATCTCTACCTCTCTTTTCTTTTTTTAAACAAACAAATACTTTCTAAAAATGTTGAAATATAAGTACATGTAAGAATTATTCAATAATTTTTGTATATCTACTTGTAAAAGTGAAAATTAAGCTCAAACACGAACATCGTATAATAAAAGACCAGACAATCATATATATCAAAAATTGACATAATTGTTACAAGCATTTACAAATTTTTTTCGCAAATTAACAATGATAATGTCTTCTGTATGCTTTCTGAATAAATCTATTTCTTGTAACTTTAACATCTTGTAATCCTATGCCGAAGAATGTGGACCACCCATCAGTAGTTCCACGTTCGTGCGATCCGTCATTTCGTCTTCTGACAAGTTTTGACAATGCAAAGCGGACTTCGTCCGATTATAGGATTTAGCAAATCAAGTTGACAAAAAGATTTAACCCGCTTAACCGTTCTCAATAGATCTGTCATTTAAAAACATTTGCAAGCGTTGTTTGCTTCGTGTTTTCTAATTTTTCTTGAAAGAGGTAAGAGATAGGTAAGAAAAGATTTAAATCCAATACAAGTGAGTTGTCTTGTACGCATCGTTTCATTCTAATCCAATTTGCGAAATCCTCTGCGAAAAGAGTTATATATATTGTTCGAATATGCAGAAAACGAAAATTCGAAGATTTCTCGAATTATTTTCGAGAGAGAAAATTTGATAACTTTCGCTACAAAGCAAAATTATCAAAGATAAATTTATTAATCAATCAAGTTTTTATTTATTTTAACTTTTTATTTTTCAACATTATAAGTATTTTTTACTATTGATATTAAATTCAAAATATAATTTTACTTCAAATTATTCAACACTTGATTTATCTCTTATATTTGATAAATATACTTGATAAATATACTTGATAAATCTCTTATATTATAAATTGATTTATAACATTTCATTGTATAATTAAATTATAAATTATTTTTACCTGAAAAAAATTTTTATTTAGATAAAACAGTTTAACGAACAATATCTTCGTAATATATACTTA
>Ga0157364_1000017_pt1 | contig 50173 bp, 62 predicted proteins | sample AttsexASBM2_FD_111476 | JGI IMG/M metagenome (GOLD analysis project Ga0157364, IMG submission 111476) | Fungus gardens microbial communities from leaf cutter ant in Ribeirão Preto, State of São Paulo, Brazil - Atta sexdens ASBM2 | ecosystem: Host-associated > Fungi > Mycelium > Unclassified ...
ACTTGCTGCATGAATGCTTTGATATAACTGTAAGCTCCTTGGGAGTACAGCTACCAATGACCCCATTATATACGGGTGCATCATTACAGTATGATGCGAGGCATAAATGATCAGAGGGATGGAAGTCATTACTGGCAAGCAAGCAACAATCTGTTCGATAAGCTTATACTTCAACTGATTATCAAAGTATACTTTCTCTTTATCCTTAGAATTAACTAATGATTCTTCAAAATGTTTTTTCATTCCAAAAAAAAGCATTATCCCATATTTTATTTATTGCTCTGAATACCTCTATCTTTGAGGATTGAATTTTTGTTGATAATTCTTTCACCTTCCTCTTTGTTAACAAGATCAGAGACAATGATACTACCATGCAGGAAAGCAGAGAGAGTGTTATCATCTGCCCCAGAACTGCATACAGTGCTGCAACTGTAAATATGACATTTAAATACAGCGCTATTATTTCTATATAATAAAATGAAGCCTCCTCAATAGTGGGGAGTGACTCACCAATAATCCAATGACTCACTTTTTCTTTATTTTTAGCAGAGTCCCCCCCCAGTCTTCCTTAGCACGACTCAGAGTTTCCCTGTAGTAGCCAGACCAGACGGAGTTTGATAACTTCACTCTGAAATAAAGTGAGCAAGAACCAAAAAGATAACAGACAGCAATACTTGAAAAGAAAATAACTATATAATGAAAAGAACGTTCGGGTGCAAGGTAAGCAAACTTCCCGGCTAACCCTATAAAGTAAGTCGATAAGCCCACCAGCGCTTGCTGGATAATAACCAGTAATACGGATACGAAAAAATACCTGTTTTTTACAATCATAAGAGCACTCCCGGAACAATAAAAAATAGCATCCCTGATAGGTAAAATCATTTTTACATGCTATTAGTTACATCCCCGGAAACCTCTCTGTATTTTCTCAAAATTTATAAAAGCCATGCCATGCAGGATGGTCTCATCATCAATCTGACCATGACCCTTTAAACACATCTGGCCCGACAATGTGCTGTGGCCGATGAGATAACCAGGAGATTTTTTCCAAATTCTCCACACCTATTCTATCCCTCGCAGGTATTAGTCTGAGATTCATGGAAAAAACCACTCCAATCATCAATACAATAATAACTGCCAACCTTTTCCCTGTCACCTCAGGAGGTCAATAACCAAATGATGCTAATCGCCCTGATATTCCTACCGTAGTCGTCATCATTAAAAAAACTTTGGTCTCCCTACCCGAAATACATCAGATAACAGCACCTCTATCTTCACTTCCGATGGCTGACAATAATTCATTGGAATTAAGCATAACGATAATCTGCATTGGTTATTTTTTGATTAAATATCAATTATTAATCACTGTCAAATCAGGATTTTATTTTATATAGACATTTTCCTTATGTACTTGTCTGTAGAGAAATTCAGGAGCAATATTTCCGCATGTATCCTGATGCGGTGAATGCCATCACATAATGCCAGGGCCTTAATATGAGTGAGTACCTTGCGCATTATCAACATGACGGTTCACAGGCTCCCGGGGGTGGTCAGGTCACTGACGGGATACCTTACCATCGCGTTCTCTGAAACCCGGGATAACTCCGGTCTGAGCCGGCCACCGGGTGCTACCCCGACCTTTAATAAACAATGCTTGCTTTCCGGACGTCTGTACAGTGACCCCTGACTCACCTTCGAACACTGTCCGGACATATCCCCGGGGTCACCAATTCGCCAGCTAAACTCTTTTGCCCCCTCCTGCCTGAATGGCTGGCGGATGCAGGAAAGTAAAGAATGCCGGTGAACACGGAACGTGGGTGAGGAGAACATGACGGAAAAAAGGGCTCATTTCAGAGCCCGCACTTATCTTTCGGTTGTAATGGTAATCACTCCTGATTACCTGCGACGGATAATCGTATTAACGGGCCTGGAGGACTTCAGCAAATTAATGCTGCCCATCAGTCCGTTGAGAGCGCCGGGTCCGATTCCGGATCTTATCCTTCTGAGCCGCATTACTTCCGGGACTGATCCCAACCCCCAGAATAACAAGTGCCATGGAAACCCATTGTAACAACGTATAATGAGTTCCCTGAATCACCTCTGCAATGGCTAACCATACGAACGCTAAATTTGTCAAAATGGATACTTTTGCAGAAGCTTCAGGGGATGTTACAGCAATAGTAAGAACCTGTATTCTCAATGCTGCGATCCCACCGACCACTATCACAGGCCACCAATGTATCGGCAATGATGGCCTGTAAACCGCAATGAGTATAATGATGACCAGCACTGAAAGTAAGTTATAGACCGAGCTGGTTGTTTTAGGCTTTTCACCTCTATCCGCCAACAGACCTAATATAATAAAAGATGCCGCATAAGCAAGAGCTGAAGTTAACGCTAAAAACTGCCAAATAGCAAAATGTAACCCGCCTTTATGTTCGGAAATTATCGTCAGAGCGACACCAACAAAGGCAAGTATTGCACTGAGCCTTGCCCGGTTTTGTTTTACAGCATAGAACGTTGCGAAAATGGGGGCAGTATTCAATAGCATTGACGCATCTGCAGCACTTGCGCCGGGAGTCGCCAGGGCGATGTAATATCCGGCAAATGCCCAAATCCCGGCAGCTAACCTGATCCCATGAAGCGTAAAAGGCGCAACAGGTTTCTGCTTAGGAGGGGATAATATTATCCCGACGATATATTGCCCCAATAACAACCAAAGAGGACTAATATAATCATTGCTGGAATAAGAAACTACCCAGGCAGTTGCAGCAGATAACAAGCTTGCGAATACACCCAGTATAATACTTTGCATTACTTAATACCTGACTGCACGAAAAAAGGAACCGGTACCATTACTTTAAAAAACTTTCCTTCGATTCTGATCCTCATGGGGCCTTCCTTAGAGAAAATTAATCCTCTTATAGTAACCTTATTGATGTCACTAAATCCAATAATAACATTTACTTAAACCCGGAAGCACTATGTTACAGAACCATTGAATATTAAGGAAATCCGGTGTGGACTATCGTTTAAAAACAATCCGGCAGTTTTTTCCGCCGGTATGTCTGAATACCACGATGCCAGCGGTAAGGCCCGGGTTGTGGTCAGCGATGAGAAAATCTGATATTCAGGCCGGTTAGTTGAAAGCGCTTTATAACCTTAGGAAAAATACCGTTTTATGCTGCTGTATAACTGACCCGGGAAGTGCCCCTCCTGCATGTTAACTCCCCTGCAATATTGACTATCTATTGTTTTAATCGCCGTGATGGCTTAACGCGTCCCGGAGGCTACTGCCAGCAGCACACCAAAAATCACCAGCAATCCACCAAAAGTTCTGTCTATCCAGTGACGCACCGCCAGAAAGCGCTCACGGATCCCTACCGCAGAAAAGCAGAGTCCCACGAGGCTGAACCAGACCATGTGAGTCACCGAGATAAAAAGTCCATACCCGATTTGCACCATCAGCGGGGTTTCAGGCTTTACTACCTGCATAAACAAACTGACGATAAAAATAGTTGTTTTGGGATTCAGCACATTCGTCAGGAAGCCGGTACGCAAAGCTCCCGCATCTGACAGGGGTACCAAACGCTTATCCGTCACTGCACCGCCCGCCTTTGTGCGAAGCATTTTTATGCCCAGCCAGAGAAGATAAACAGCGCCTGCCAGCTTGATGCCGTTAAACAACCAGAGCGACCGTTGTATCAGCAGCCCTACGCCAAGCAAGGTATAAGAGACGTGGACAAGCACACCCAGTCCAATCCCGAATGCCGTCAGCAGTCCCGCGCGACGGGAAAGTAACAAGCTGTTGCGTGAAACCATAGCAAAATCGGGACCGGGGCTGATAACAGCGAGTATTGTTATAGTGATTACAGCTAGCAGTTCAGTCATAATATCTTCCTCTGTAACTTAATGAATGTACCGACTTTACTGTACATAGCCTCCGGTGAATAACGATGTTATCTGACAAAGATTGTGAGTCTGGATCACCATTCGCGTCGGCACGTCTGCCGTCTCTGATCGCCTTACGTAGTTTTGAAGCGGCGGCACGCCACGAAAACTTCAGCCGGGCCGCCACGGAGCTGCATATTACCCATGGCGCGGTCAGCCGGGCGGTCCGACTGCTTGAGGAGGAGCTGGGCGTTCCGCTGTTTGAGCGGCGCAGCCGGCGTGTCTTTCTGACCGATGCCGGTCACAAACTTGCCACTGCGGTCGGTGAAGGGCTGGATGTTATGCAGCAGGCTGTTGATGCCTTGCGCGCCAGCGTACGGCATCAACAGCGGTGGGTGCTTTCCTGCGAACCCACACTGCTAATGCGCTGGCTGCTACCTCGCTGGCCCGCGTTCCAGGCACAGCATCCAGGGACTGAGATATGCCTTGCGGCCGGTGGCGGGCCTTTTTCATTTGCCGGCGGCCTGGACCTGGCGATCCGGCGCGATGACTTTGACTGGCCGGAAAGTTATTATGCCGCGCCTCTCTTCGCAGAGAAGGTAGGACCGGTATGTCGCCCGGAGAAAGTTTCCCGCTGGTTTACCGCTAATGCCTCCGGCTCCGTCCTTACCCCGGGGACTGAGTGCCTGCATACCCGCACACGCCCCGATGCATGGCAGGCGTGGGCCCGCGCCGCAGGTCAGCCTGCAGTCGGCCCGGGAGGCCAGAGTTTTGATCATTTTTACTTTAGCCTGCAGGCCGCCGTTGCCGGACTTGGCGTAGCCATTGGTTCGTGGTATCAGGTCTGTGACGATCTTGAGAGCGGCGTTTTGTCTGCTCCGTTGGGTTTCGCAGAGGACGGTTCCCGCTACTACCTGCTATCTCCGGAGCCGTTTGAGCCTGGCAGCCTGCAGGCAGACCTGCTTGTCTGGCTTCGTACCCTGAATGACCCACTACAGGTATAGGCCACGACTGATAACAGTCTTGAAATAAATTGCAGAGGAAAGGATATGCTGACCGATGAAAAAGTCCTCAATTGCTTTCGCCGGGAGCTACCGGTGGTTAAATCGTTACTGATGAAATCCATTCCACTTGATGCAGATACCATTCTGCAGGAATATGCTGAAGCGGAAGACCTGGCGCTTGCGATAGATAAATTCTCTGAAGAATTTGATATTGATGTCTCATCATTAAATATTGAAAATTATCTCCCGTGGAATATTCCGTGGTTTTTCCGAAGCTGGTTTACCCAAAAACCAGTAACCCAATCCAGAAAACCGCTCACCGTCAGAATGTTCGCTGAATCCGCAAGATCAGGCCGATGGTTATATGATTAACCCTCTCTATCCGGGAGCGACGACTCCCGGACCTTGTTTTCAGATGCCTTCTGCAGCAAACATTCGGGAATTTTTAATACGTTAAAACAACAGCTGGCTTCTGTTCTTTAGCCGGTCGTTATTGGGGCATAAGGCCAGGAAATATCTGCAGTACCAGTATCCACTCTGCTCAACTGAATACTGTAGCGTTCCCGGCAGTTTAATAGCCTTATGCTTCAACATCGCCTAATGATGAGTAACTTCCACACTCCCAATTAAAAGCATTGTTGCAAGCGGCGCTCAGGCGCAATCTTGCCTCAGTTCCCAATGGTTAATCAGATTTTTGCTACAAAAATATCTGAAGCCTGTAAAAGTAGCAATTGTACAAAATTTGGTCTTGCCGTAAGGTAAATATGACCGGGGAAGATAGGGAGATCATATGGACACGGTTGCAGAACTAAATGGAGCTTATTTTTTCGCAGGAAGATCTAACCTCAAAGCAAGCGAACTATTTTTCATGATTTTTTGTGAAAAATTTGTAGAGCAGCTTGGATTAGGGGTAGCTGATTTTTCCGCTGTAGTCGCTTTACTGGCTGGAAGGAATGATCAGCTAACGAGAACCAAGCCTCGCGATGCAATCGACGGAACCTCGTACCTATCAAAAGCATCACGCAGAGCCTTTGGCAACGCTAAATTCCCGTACGGGATCAGATTACCAACCTTCATCGGCGGTTACACTCCCTGGACAATGAAACCACGAATGGTAGCCAAAGTAGGTACGTTTGTTGGCCGAACTATTCCTGTCATTGGCTGGGTAATTTTAGCCTCTGACGTGTCACAAATTTCATATAAAACCGTTCGTGATTACAATAAAATTGCCAGGGGTAATGATAAGGTATGGTAACAGACGAAGAGGTTCTTGAATTTTTTCGTAACGAGCTATCAACTCCGCTTAACCGGAAGTGGCGTCCGATCCCTCTGGAATTAGACACGCATCTACAGGACTATTGCGCTCCCGATGAACTTCCTTATGTGATCGAAGATTTTGGTCAGAAATTTGATATTGATGTTTCTAAAATCAATATGAATCGTTACTGTCCGATAATAAAAATACCATTACTGAAGCGATTAACTGAAGGCCGTGAAATCATGAAAAAAATAATCTCTGAGCGCCCTCCATTCACGCTGAGAATGTTTGCTGAATCTGCCAGAGCAGGACGCTGGTTATATGATTAACCCTTACTTTCCGGGAGCGACGACTCCCGGACGTTGTTTTCAGATGCCTTCTGCAGCAGATATCCGGGAATTTCTAATACATTAAAACAACAGCTGGCTCTGTATTTTTAGCCAGAAAAATGGAAACTCACTGAACATATATCTTCTACTTACATGAGGATTAATCATGGATGATGGCATAAAAATCGTGATTTCTCCGGTTCAGCTTGCTGCAGTGCTGACCGATAGCTCAGTCACAGACGGTGAAACGCTAAGTAATCGTCTTTATGGAGGGCTGGGACTTGTAATGGGGACGTTGGAGCTTGCTGGCGCGAGCGCATTGTGCATGGTGCCGGAACCCACCGGCCTGACCAAGGCTGCATGTGTCGTTATTGGAGCCCATAGTATGGACAGTATTAATACTGCTGTACGGGTTTTTTCAGGTCAAAATGTACAAAGTGCAACTTTCCGTTTAGCCGTTGCTATGGCTAAAAAATTCGGCGCTGATGATGACACTGCCTGGAACATTGGATTAACCGTAGATGTAGGTGTGCCGGTAGCTTTTTCTCTTGGGCTTGGAGCTGTGAGAATAGTTTCTGTTCGGGTGGGAAGAATCCAACTGATCCAGCATGAATCAGCACCAGGGGGGAAACCCGGCGGCCATACGATATCAAGGCATGTTGCTAAAACACAGGAAGAATTAGCAAAGCGCCTTGAACGCACTGAACATCTGATACGAAAGCCTGACATGGTCAGTTCATTTAGTAATATCAACCTTGCAGAGAAATCCATCGCTAATGCGTTGAAGGTAAATAAAGAGTGGATAAAAATTTGGGCTTCACGCCAGGCGCGGCATAATCTGATTATTACCTACGATACCGGAAAAGTCATTGATTACTCACTGTTCAGAGGCAGTGGCAAGCTGATATATACTACTAAAGTAAAGGTTGTACTTAAATACGAAACCTATAATGACAAGCCATATTATATTTTAACCGCATTTCCGGGGATTTAAACTTATGCTTTCAACTACCCATATTGATATTATGATTGAAGGGTCACTTAATCAGGATTTCGATTATATTACCGGAGCTGAAACTATTGATGATGCCATCGATATCTATACAAAAGGGCTGGCTACCCAAGACCATCAGGATTTGAAAAAAGAAGTGTTAGCATTTCTGTGTAGCGATGACAGTACTATCAAATCAGAATTCAAAACGCGTTATTTTAATTATTTTTCACCAGAGGAAGGCAAAGGATTGCTTTTGCGCGTACTTGAGGGTCTGGAAAAAGCGGAGCAAAAGTAAGAGTGGGTTCCCTGGAGATTCATTAGCCTGGTTCATCAGGTCAGACCGGCTGGTCGCTACAGCGACCTTGCTGCCGGGATTCTAACGAAATGATAGCCTCCGGTTGCCCGGCCCCCCAATTAAAGTGACTTTCTCGCTGATGACGCCCTTAAGTAAATAACCAGTGTTTATCCCTGTGACCGGTTGACAAGACTTAGTGTGAACCGTTCTCTTAATGCCGTCAGCTCATTTACCGATATCAATATGACAGAGCGCATAGTTACCGCAGTTTTAAGAACGATATCGCTAAATATTAAGGCCAGGACTATTACCGGGGGAGGAAACAGGCGACAAGGTCGGTAGTGGTACCAGGATGGACAGTAGTAAACTTGGTTCAACGTCGAATCGCCATAGAGTTCCGGAGTATAAGCCTTATAACGGTAAACCCTGGTCCATTCTCACAGCCTTCCCGACAGGATAAAAACGATGAAAACATTCTTTCCGTTAATCAAAAATCTGATGGGTGCGTATCTCAATCAGGATTACGATTATATCTGTGAAACAGATTCTATTGAAGGTGCGATGGATTACTATATCTCCGATTGCCCGGCCGGAGTTCTCGCCGAACTGATCGATGAATTTGAACTCTTTCTAAGTAATTACCCGGATAACCCGGACAAAGCGTTTGAGGAAATTTTTCATCCCGGAATCATTATTACGGATATACGGGCATTCTTCGGAGTCTTTACTCACAAAATCATCGGGGCTGGTAAGAGGTAATTATCGCCCCTGGTTACTACTTTCTGATAAGCCGGTTTGGTGCTCTCAGGAGACTGGACTCATTTTCCGCATCTCATGGACTGTAATATCGAATCGTTCACTCCCGGGTTCCAGCCCTGATGCCCGGCGACCGCAGTGTAATGCCGCTTTAATCGTTGAACCGGATCCCATAAAGAAATCAGCCACCAACTCACCGGGTCTGCTGCATATCCGCAGGCTTTTCACAGTGATGTTTATACGCCCTCATGCCCTCCTCCTGAAATGTCGTATTACTTCTGTTTCTGATATCTGAAAATCAGACTTGTTAGCTCAATTTAGCCCGGGAGGTAATGCCCTGAATCTTCCATTCAGAAAAATTGACCAGGTAGATGGTCGTTCTACTATTTAAATATGAAAATGAACACAAGTAATACTAAGCAAAAAATTCTGCAGACCGCTGAGCTACTCATCTATGAGAACGGTATTTATGCAACAGGCATGGACCTTCTGGTTAAGACCTCTGGCGTTGCAAGGAAAAGTATTTATCACCATTTTTCGAACAAGGGAGACGTAGCCGCTGCAGCGCTGAACAGACGCCACGAACGCTGGATACATTGGTTCAAGGCTGAGTCTGATAAGGGAAAAACTGCTCAGGATCGCATCCTGAATATGTTTATTGTCCTGAAACGCTGGTTTGAGTCCGATGGTTTCCGTGGCTGTGCGTTTATCAATACGGCCGGAGAAATTGGGGACCCTGATGACCCTATTCGGCAAATAGCAAAAATACATAAGCAAAAATTACTGGATTATTCCTTTGAACTTGCCGGACAGCTGAACGCAGAACACCCAATGGTTTTGGCCAGACAGTTACTTATTCTGATAGAGGGGGCTATCACCACAGCATATGTCATGGGTGACGGAAGTGCAGCCGACAACGCCAGGGATATTGCTAAGCTTTTGCTGGAACGGGCCTCTTCCTGAGGTCAGTATTTCGAACATATATATTATATTTAAATAAAATTCAGGAATTTCATCATGAATGATTCAAAAGTACGCCCACCATTTCCTCCTTTTACTCAGGAAACAGCCCTTGAGAAAGTCCGACTGGCTGAAGATGGCTGGAACACCCGCGATGCTGTAAAAGTCGCATCGGCTTACTCGCCGGATACCAAATGGCGAAACCGTGCTGAGTTCGTGAATAATCGTCAAGAGGCACAAGAATTTCTTGACCGTAAATGGAAGAAAGAACATGAGTATCGCCTTATTAAAGAGCTGTGGGCGTTTAGCGGTAACTGTATAGCAGTTCGCTACGCATATGAGTGGCACGATGACTCTGGTAACTGGTTCCGCTCTTACGGAAACGAAAACTGGGAGTTTGCGGCTGATGGTCTGATGAAGCGTCGCTTCGCATGTATAAACGACATGCCCATCAAAGAGAGTGAGCGCAAGTATTTCTGGCCGTTGGGACGTCGTCCGGATGAGCACCCGGGCCTGTCGGACCTGGGACTGTGATCCACGTGACACCGAAGATTACTGTTATGGCTATTTCCCCATATCGGTCTGAAGCAGAAAGATGATACTTGTGAGGCGGATGAGAATTTTGTATTTAACACTGTAAAAACAACTATTGTACGAAATTTAATCTTTTCGTAAGGTGAATCTGATCTGTGAAAACAAGGAGACCCTATGGATACGGTTGAACAATTTAATGGGACGTATTTTTATGCAGGAAAATCAAATCTGACTGCTTCTGAACTTCTGTTTATGATTTTCTGTGAAAATACAGCAGGTCAGTTCGGTATCGGTATCGCTGATTTCGGTGCAATTGTCGCTATTGCCTCAGGGAGAAACAATATAAGCACCAGAGGTAAATTAGCCAACACGACCAAAGGGACATCTTATGCATCAATCGGAGCAAGAGCTTTATTCGGAAAAACTAAATTCCCTTTAGGTATTTCATTACCTACCTGGCTTGGCGGTTACACACCGTTAACTGCTCGTCGGGTGATGGTCCGTAATATTGCACCCTTTATTGGTCGCTCAATTCCTGTGTTTGGTGTGATCATTCTTGCCTCTGATGTAACACAAATTACCTACCGCACCTTACGAGACTACAACATCATAGCCCGGGGTGGTGATAAATTATGGTAGACGTAAGTATTGAGCACAGAGTTTATGAGTTGGTGAGGCCTTATGCCGGCACTTATCTATTTAATCTAAAAAAGGTAGAGCTCACGCCTGACACTGATCTGGATACCGATTTAAGCATTGACGAATTTGAAGCTGAAGATCTTATGAATGACTTTTTCCAAAAATTCAATGTCGCACGTGGCAATTTCAGGATTGAAACTTACTACCCTGCGGGACCCATATCATGGAATCCTTTCAAAAAGACTTCACCCATCCTTGTCCCGGACTTCACTATCGGCATGCTTATCGAATCAGCAAAGGTCGGGCGCTGGTTATATGATTAACCCCTCTGCCCTGAAGCTATTGTAAGCATCCCGGCAAAAAGAACCATTCGTATTTAGAGGCTATCCGTCATCCCCCCAACCCAAATGACCATATTTTGGGGTTAAAAAGTAAGGATTTCTGATGGAATTCGGGCTGCAGGTCGGGGGGTTTTGGGGAGAATTTTGGGGAAAGTGTTGAGGGCAAAAAAAACGGGTTCTTTTCAGAACCCGTGCTTATGTATCGGCGGTAAGGCCGGATTACATATGGCTGATGATCGCATCACCAAACTCTGAGGATTTCAGCAGCTTAGCGCCATCCATCAGTCGTTCGAAATCGTAGGTGACGGTTTTGGCCGCGATGGCTCCTTCCATACCTTTAATGATTAAATCGGCCGCTTCGGTCCAGCCCATGTGACGCAGCAGTATGTTTAAATATTAATTATATATTGTTGTTATGATTGATATTTTATTATTGAATATTACAATTTCACACATTACCAGCTGAAAAACAACTCATTGATTATTCGTTATATTTTTATGATTTTGATAACCTATAATAAATGCAACTAGACATGAAATCACAAAAATATGCTATTTTATTAAGCATCCAAAATCTAAGTCCGCTATCTTTCAAAATAGAAAATTAGTATAAGGATCTCCAATGACATTTATTCTTCCTGATATTGAACTAGACGCGTTCACTTGCCCAGAATGTGGTATTTATGCACAGCAAGTGAAATACTCCTGTGATAGCCACGTTTTCAACGGGCCACATTACTACATTAAGGACCAATGGTTAGCTTCTTCTACATGTAAGTATTGTAACAAAACAGCATTTTGGATATATAACAAGATGATTTATCCACATAAAGGTTCCGCTCCTCTTGCTCATCAAGATATGCCTAATGATGTAAAAGCTGATTATGAAGAAGCCGCTTATATTTGCTCTATGTCACCAAGATCAGCTGCAGCCTTGCTTAGACTCGCTATTGAAAAACTATGCAACCATCTTGGAGGAACAGGTAATAAAATTAATGATAAAATTGGTTCATTAGTTAAAAAAGGACTTCCTGTTATGGTACAGCAGTCTTTAGACGTTGTCAGGGTAACTGGTAATAATGCAGTACATCCTGGCCAAATTGATACTGATAGCCAAGAAAATGTTAGCAGCCTGTTTGGCTTAATTAATATTATCGTTGAAGTCATGATTACAAATCCTAAGCTGATTCAATCGCTCTACGACAACCTCCCAGTTGGTAGCTTGAAAGGAATAGCAACTCGCGATAAAAAAAATTAAAGTTACCTTATCTCTGTCATGGGCTCTAAGAGGGTGGAGGTTAAAAACCTCTCTTTAGAGATGAATTTATTGTTAAGGGAAAATTCAAACTCAATTTAACGAGCATTATATGAAATTTATATCCTTCTAGAGTAAGATAGATATTAGGTGGAAGTCATAGTATAAAGAACTCCGACGCACCTAAATATTAGGTTATCAAAATAATGAATAAAAAATTACCGCCTGATTTTTTCAATCAATTCATTTACCGAAAGTAAGCTATTTCTTCTATGAATCATGGCATGGCAATTAGGACATAATGGGATCAAGTCATGAACAGGGTCTACTTCATACTCCTCACCAATACAATGAATCGGTTTCACATGATGTACATGTATGAACCCCTCCCCATGTTCGCCATAAACCTGACCAAAGTTAAAACTGCAGCACTTACAGGAGAGACCATGATACTCAATGCAAGCTTTTCTTGCTTTAGCATCTCGTTCATATGAGTTAACGGTTATCATTTTTTTTGCACCTTCTATAAAACTTTCAGGTGAAATTATCTCATCAGGATATGGATTCTCAGAGAAATCCGCATACCAGTTCTCACCTTCTTTACTCAGAAATCTTCTTTGAAGATTGCGCTCAAAATCTTTAATTGAGGCAACGCCAGGATCGTTTAATTTTTCAGAGAAAATCATATTAAAAGTGAACAAATCATAACCTTCAGCAACTAATTTAATATGTTCGATCGCCTGAGTATATCCGGGAGGTCTTTTACCTTTAGCGCTGATTTTCCATTCCTCTTTGAGAATAATGGATCTTTCTTTCTCACTCTCAACATCCCATGCCCCAAATATCACCATCTTTTTTTTATGGTTCACAAAAGACCAACTCCAGTTCCAGTTTTTACACGTTGCTCCATGTGACTCTATGAATTGTTTTCTACTTTGCGACATCACTTTTTACCTGACACTGTTGAAACAGGGCAATATTATTAATTTAATCTAACATTTAATCCATTTTTATGTGTGTAAAAATATTAATCATCCGATTGAAGAATTAACATTTTTATACATTAACCTTTCTAATTAAGATATTATAAAATATAGCACTAACTTCGGTTTTCTAGCCTGCCGTCATTGGCACTTCGGGCCAGGAGATATCTGCGGCACCGGTGTCTATCCTGCTTAGCTGAACACTGTAGCGTTCCCAGCGGGTTAATTCAGTTTTCTCATCCGGGGTTGCCATCTCCAGCCTGATGGCCCGGGAGAGTATGGCTATCCGGGCCTCCGATACCTCAGTCAGCAGTAATTTCTTTTCTGCGGCACGGGCAGCGTATTGTTCGGGTGTTTCAGGCGGGGGATCCACCAGCACTGGCTTACCTGTTCCATCCCCCTTTATTATCTTTCCATCAGCACAGCCACTGATCAACATACAATAGTCGTCATCACTCACCGCGACCGGATCGTCCGGCCAGGTACCCGCACGAAGATAGTCGCCCTTTAATACTTCCGGATAGAAACTGTTGGTCTTTGCATCGTAGTAATACATAGGCTCTCCCGTCTCAGTGACCAAAAGCCACCCAGTCCGCACTGCGTTCCAGTGTATAAATGTGCGAGGTAAACCCGTAGTTATCACGGCCGGTTACACTAATATTGGATGTACTGTTGTTACCGGAATCCGAGTTTGTCTGGGTCATCATCACCGTGAAGCAGGCTGACGGAAAAGCTACGGGGAAATTGACCCGTAAATTATTGCCCCTGCCTGCGGTACCCCACTGAATAATGAGTCCTGTGGAACCACAGCGCCACCATTGTGGCAGTACAAAATGCGCGATATTTCTTTTACCGAAAGTATTATTTAGGTAGTCATACAGCCAGCCCTGCCAGCAGGTCCCGTGAATATTTCCGTCTTTCGACAGGCAGGTATCCCCCAGCCAGAGCTCACCATTCAGTCTGAGTTCGCCATTGTTCCTCAGTGAAAAAAGACCGTCCAGTCCCCCGGAATGTACCCTGAAACTTATGTCTGCATACTGACCGACCTTTTCGGTAAAACTCATCTCCGCATACTGATCTCCTTTCCCCTGGAGAGAGAGCCCGCGCGTGATATTCAGGTTCCGGTTTTTGTCTGCGGAAATTCCTTTTTTACGGATAAAATCTGACCCTTCAGTGATCAGGTTCCCCCCGACAGTCACCCCTTTTGTAGTGGTGATCTCTCCGCCGGTGATATGGACATTATCAGCATTCTGCGCAGCCAGTGACCCAAGCCCGAGGTTCCTGCGGGCTTTATCTGTATTGGTCAGTTCAGAAAGGTTGTTACCTTTCTGGAGCGCGTTATTCAGGCGCCGGTCATCTCCGGCTGCCACAGTATCTTTCTTTTCCCCGACATTGAGTACAGCAGCGCCTTTCAGTCCAAGATAACCCCGGGCCTTGACCGTATCCCGCAGGTCACTCAGGTTTGCATCCTGACGCAAAAACAGACCTTCTCCGCTGATAACCAATAACGTGATTTCCGCCTTTTCACTGACCGCCAGGCGGAAGTTCAGATTCACACTGACTCCCTGTTCCGGCTTTTCAATCGCCGCGCAGCTTGCAACGGCATACAAATGGCCGTCTTTAGTAAGCAGTCCGGCTTCCCTGACGACAAAACCACCGACTTTAGGCGGTAATACCAGCCGTGCAATCAGCTGATTAGCCTGCTCCTGAGAGACGTCGAGAGAAGATATTTTGCCCCGATAGACTTCGCGGACAAGGGTGGTACGTGCAGGGTCAGGTGTGACTGCCTGACCGTTACCATCCCCGATCACATAATCTGTCAGGATCACGGCTCGTCCCTGACTGATTGCCGCGGTTTCCAGTGCTTTGCCGTAGTCGGTGATAATACTGTAATAGTTCATTCCGGTGCTCCCTGTGGCCTGATACTGATGTCTATCACCGCAGTGACAGCACCACCGGTGTAAAATGTTCCTTCGGTACCGTTTTCGCTGATCACGTCGATGGAGCGCAGATAACTGCGCAGATTCTTCGCTTTATCCGTTTGCCGGCGGATAGCGTCATAAAGACTACTGCTGATTTCTGACCCGCTGTAAACCTCGACCCGAAAGGTATAAGGGGCCGCCCTGGGTTCTTCCTGCCACCATTCAATGACCCGGGAGGGGACATCGATACTGCTTAACGCACGCCGGACAGCGCCTGCGGTCCCCCGGTGCTGATGAATATAAGCTGCATCCCGGATAACCTGCCTTTTTTGCTTGTCACTCCAGCTGTCTTCCCAGAAATCGACAGCAAACTCCCATGCAAGCCAGGGAAGTAATATCTCAGGACAAAGGTCAGCATTTTTTACCTGGCGAACGACAGAAGTGTTCAGTGCGATGACAGGTTCAGAGGATGCCTTCTCCAGTGCTTTTTCTCCGGATGTGGCATTCGGGGGGAGTACAGTCCTGAAGAATGTCGTCACAGGTTTTCTCCGGTACGGGTAATATTCATTGCCTGACACCAGGGCGCAGACCCGGGCTGCCCCTCCATATCCTGCCGTGGGCTGCTCAGGCGTACGCGACTGACTCCCGGTTGCTGAAGCGCAGCATAAACAGCTGACAGGGGGACCGCGCCATGGATCCTGTGGGCCAGCCGGCTGTAAGAACGCAGTACTTCGCGGGCATTGTTCAGTACCGTCTGAGCATCCGGACCGTCAGCGATATCAAGCTGAGCCGTCACTATGTAATTCCGGATCCCGGCACTCATTACCGAAACATAATCGGTGAGTGGCCTGATATCGTCCTCACTCAGCAGATCACTGACTTTCTTCAGCAGTTCAGGTCCCGCGGTACCATTGCCCTCTCTCGATAATACGTATACATCCACATATCCGGGCCGGTGATGTATTTCCGGCCCGTAAGCTTCTGCATCCAGTACCCGCGGATCAGCGGATTTAGCATAATAGCGATAGGCATTACGCGCGCCGGCAGTGTTCATTCGTGCCCACGAGAGCTGGATACGCTCACGGAAAGCATCATCGTCTTCAATGACTGCATCCACCGGAGGAATACTGTCTGGCTGTGCAGCACGGATAATCTGCCGTTGCTGATTAAACGCTGCGCCTATATGGTCCAGGTCACTGCCCTTCGCACTGGCCAGAAAAACTGCTCTTACCGCATCATTCACCCGCTGATAAGCCAGCGTCAGTTGCAGTGCGTGAGCCTCTCCCTGTTTATATGCCGGGTCAGATTCGACTAAAGCATCAAACCCCGGATCAAGCTCTCTCAGCCTGGCCAGCCAGCGGGAAAAAATATCTGACGCATCAGGAATAACCAGAGCATCCGGTACCGCCAGTGTGGACAGATTGATAACATCATAGCCGGTAGCCATAAATCCGGATCTCCTCCAGCCTGACAGGCTGCTGATTGTGAACACAGACGCCCTCCACAGAAAGCAGGCACACTTCCTGCTCTGTCGCAGGGAAAGTCACTTCCACCCGGGTTAACCGTAATCTCGGCTCCCATCGGGCCAGCGCCGTGGCTGTCGCGGCTATGATCCGTAAACGCAGTAATTCATCGCGCGGACTGTCGGCAAGAAGATAAAGTTCACTGCCATACTCTCTGAGTAATACTCTGCTTCCGATCGGTGTGGATAAGATATCGCTGACTGACTGATGCAAATGCGCTGCACCGGACAGGCGTTTTCCTGTGATGCGATCGACTCCCTGCATAATATAATTTCCGGGTAAGCTTAAAATTAACCGAAGTAGTCGGGACCGTTGTTCTGTTGTTTCTTCGGGGAGACTTTTGTGGCAGCGGTGTCTTTGACCAGATTGATGCTGTAACTCAGCCCCGCTGGCGTCAGACTGAAGATAAGGGATTCGGTTAACCAGTCTGTGTCCTCACGCTCCCCGAATCCACGGGTCTGAACCCTTGATTCGGCAGTCAGTGCCAGTAACTCAGGTGTACAGGGGCCGGAAAGTGACATCTTCCTGGCATTTCTCGCAGCCTGCATTTTCCCCCTGGCGACTTTCTGCAACGCCTGAGAAGATGCCGGCTGAGTATAGGGATACTGCGAAGGCGGTCCTTGATGATCTGCCGTGGCCGTTCGTGTCCTTCCGTCAGTTTCATCGTAATAACGAACCCCGATACTTCCCGGCGGCCCGGCATTTTTTTCACCTGTCGCACGCGTACTTCCCCGCTCTCCCTCACTGTAGGTCCAGCGCGATACCAGATCAGGTGTCAGCACTGCTGTGGCTCTTTTTTTACCGCTTGCAGTCAGTGCAGCGCCCTGCCCGAGAAAAAGCCAGTAGCCTCCGGACGGTTTACTGACAGCATTCATCCGGCTGGCAATACGTGAGAGCAGGTTTGCATCTGACTCAGCAATCTGGTCAATATGGCCGGTTCGTTTTGACGCCAGCGACTGAGCAACCCGGGGAATAAGTCCGTGAGAAGCGGCAACCGTCCTGACAAGTGATTCAACCGTCATATCCTCCCAGCTGCGGGTTTTCTGGCTGAGCACATCCCCCGGCTGACGGGCAGCATTCATGGGGGCAGCTGTTGCATACAGTGTCAGCGAGCGCGGCGGCCCCGATGAAGCTACACCACAAACGACATACCACCCTTTGTCCGTCAGTTCCCGGTTGAATCCAAGAGCGACACGAAGCCGTGCGCCTTTCGGAGGAAGTTTCAGCGTCTCTGACAACAGCGTAATTTTCAGTTCATCGGATCGGGCCGTGGTACCGCCATTATCTGTCAGGGTGAGGCCGGTAAGACGTTGCTGCAGGGCAGCAGTAATATCTTTCCCCTCGGCCAGAATACGAAAAGCAGGGACATAGCAAAATTCGGCGGGTGAAGTGTCCATATCAGTCCCATAAACTCAGTGATCCGGTACTCACCGGTTGAGTGATATCAGGAAGCACAATCACCAGACCGGCCGGATAAACAGCTCCCCTTTCAGCCAGTCCGGGATTGGCTTCCAGAAGCTGACTCAGTGTGAATGCCGGATTGGCTGCGCCGTAATGTGCAGCACAGATCCCATCCGGCATATCGCCGTCACGGCTCAGATAGGTTGTCGGCATAATATTTTAGTGTCATCGTCCAGGTTTTATTACGGTGGCCACCGCCCGGTAAAAAGCGGCTGGTCACCTCTGAAAATGCAGTGATCACCCACCAGCCGAGGATTTCTCCGCTGCCGCTGACCAGCTGTAACGGCCGGGCCTCTTCACCCATCAGGAACAAGGACTCAAGAGGCTCGACACCTTTTCCGAAAAATGCATGTACCTGTCCTTCCAGACGCACTGTCCGCGCGCCCTTGCCGGTATACTGCATCAGACTCTGCCTGCCGATACGTTCCTGCTCTCCCCAGCGCCAAGTCGCTTCACGGCTCAGTTGCTGATAAGCCGTACTGTCAGCAGAGAAAGCAAAATCTCCGAGCATAAGCATGACCTGGGCGCTTTCAGCCGCGGTACTTTTTCGCCTGCCGGCGCGCCCCTGATCCTCAAACAGAGGAATAATTTCACTCACCAGCTGATCCCTCCATCGGTTAAACGGTTATTGCCATCAAACACCATTTTTTCCTGTGCACGACTGATCACTTCATCGGCGATATTACGGGGACTCTGTCCGGGCGCCGCATTCACCTCAATGGTGAAATCGAAACGCCTGTTATCTGTGACCTGCTGACTGACCGGCATTTGACTGATATCTGTTCCGTTAAGCTTATTCCAGAGTCCGGCCGGATCCTGTTGAGAGTTATTAGCGCGAGGGGCAGGTCTGAACCCTTTGTCCGGTGAGGAGAAGTCCGGGGCGGCCTCATCCTCCAGCGAGGAGAGAATTCTGCGGCTGGTATTCTCCTGGAAATCACCGGGCAGATGGGATTTCCAGAACCCTGCATCGCTTTCAGCCTGCTGCCACTGCCGGCGAATGTTTCCCAGTGTCTCAGGGGAGTCGATCGTCTTACTGAACCAGTCGCCCAGTCCCGTTTTATCGGCTCTGAACCGGACCATCGGGAGAGGATCACCCTGCCCTATACTCCGTATAATATTCTGCTTATCTGCAGTTTCATCCGGCAGTAACCAGGACAGTTTTCTCGCCACAGCCCACGCAATTTTCCCGACATACACAATGCCCTGACCAAAGCTGAGTACCCCCGGATAGAGGTCCCGCCGCAGAAAGGTGGCCACTTTCTCCAGTCCTCCGCTCCTGAACCAGCCGGATAAATCATTTGTGAGGCGGCGAATATCCGGAGCCAGCTGACTGCCCAGCTGTCCGGAAATTTCAGCAATGGCTGAGGAGAAGAGAGTTTGTAAATCCGTGATGGCCTGGTTTCCGGCCACTGCACCTTCAGCCCCTTCCCGGGTGACAAGGTTGTAGCGTGACTGTTCATCCATCAGATCACGGTAACTTTTACCGGTCTGTTTCATCAGAGCGAGCAGTTTCCCTGCCTCATTACCCAGCAGAGTTGTCATGGCAAAAGAGGCTTTCGTCTGGTCGGGTAATGCCAGCGCTCGTTCGAGAATTTTACTGAACTGCTCTATATCGTTCATACCGGCAAAATCGCCGGCCCCGAACCCGAGGGTTTCGAAAGCTTTCTGCAGGGAGCTTTGCTTACCTGTCTGCTTGTATTCGCCGGCTTTTTTGCGGTAAGCGGAAAACAATGTTCCGATATCCTCTCCGCTCATTCCGTACGGACGCACCAGGGAATCCCATTGATTAAACACCGGCACATCCACACCATAACGTCCGGCCATCCCGGCCCGGGCGGCAGTACGGGCATTGGTGGCAACAGGCGATATCAGTAAGCCGGTCAATGAAGTAAGGAGCCCCCCGCCACCCGCAAGCATGCCCGGCAAAACAGCCCCGGTCTGAGCCGCCAGAGAAAGACCTCGCCGGAACAGCCCTTTACCTGCGCTTTTAAATAACTGCATGCGCTGTGTTTTCTGTAACTGGTCATTCAGACGCTTCTGTTCGGACCCGGTCTGTTTTATCTCCCGGGAAATATCCCGATACCGGCGTTTAAGATCTCCGAGCTTTTGTCCTGATAAGGCCGTTTTCTTTATTTCACCGGACAGTTTCGATTGCTCGCGGGTCAGTTTTTCAGACTGCCGTCCGATATTCTTAATACTCTTCTGCAGGTCAGAGGAGGACCGCTTCCAGCTGCTGTCCAGATCCCCGCCAAAGGTAATGACGGCTTTCATATTCTGGCTGATATTACCCATGACCCGCAGCCTCCATTTCTCCGGCCAGTATCATTTCAAAGGTACTGAAAGGCAGACCGAGATAATCACTCAGCGGAAAAGCAAGCCGCCTGCCGAGAAACCGGAACCCTTTCAGGATCCGCTCTTCATCCGCTTCTCCGGCGGCAGCATAAAAACATTGAATGCATCGGTGAGCTGTATATAGTCCGCGGCGGTCAGCAGCCAGATATCCTGCTCAGTGAGATTACAGAGTGCTGCTATCATTCTCGCTTCTTTCTCTTCTTCCTGACCGTGGTCTTTGGCAAAAGCAATGCGATCCCTGACCCGGGGCTCACGTAATGTAATCTGCTCAATACGGGTACCATCCGGCAGTGTTACCGGGGTATAGAGGGCAATCTGAATGTTTTCGGAAGGGTAATCCATTATATCGATTCCTTATTTAACGGCCTGCGGTTCCGGGTTCAGAGCCGGACTTTAGCGGCCAGACCGGCCAGGACATCAACACCGTTGATGCGGCGCATAAAACGCTCGGTATCTATGGCGAAAAGCTCTCTGCCTTCATAAAGTTGCCGGTAATAGCTCACGGCAATATCGACAGTGACCGCGTTTTCCGACAATGCGCTGTTCCCTCTGGGATCAGGGGTAACAGTCATTACAAAACCTTCAATTTCTTCGATAGTTCCCCGTGCGGTACCGTCCGCCATATACCCCTGGTAAGCCGTAAATCTCGGGCGGCTTCCGCTGATGAACCCGAAGCTTGCAAGCATGTCAGTATCGATTCCGAAGAATTTTATCTGGCAGGTCATGGCCTCCATCCCGTCATCCACCGGCGCAGGCGCGTCCTGGGCTCCGGTACGCAGGTCAGTTTTAGTAATAGCCAGTACCGGCGGGGTGAATTCGTGAGCGCCCCGGATGCGGATCCCCTGTCGAAAGAATGTCCAGCTGCGTAACGTTTTTATGCTGCTCATGCGGTCACCATTTCCTCAAGTGCATAATTATTATTCACTCTGACCCTGAGAGTGATACGCTCAGTCGGTGATTTCGGTCCGAAGTCATAATTGATAAAGAGCACACCCGCCGCCAGACTCTCTGCTGTGTTCAGTTCATCATCCAGCCAGGCCTGTCCGCCGAAAATGGCTTTCAGCAGTGTCAGCTGTCGCATGTAGGCATTGATTGTGCCGATAACATCATCCGCAATTTCTTTATCCAGTGGCCGGTCGATATAATTCAGCATTGTGTTCTGAATACTGTCTTCAATAACATCGGCAGTCCGTCTGACAGATTCAAACTGCCACCGGGGATCGGCGCTGCATAATCTGTTGCCCCAGTGCCTGAACCCGGAGTGACGGATGATGGTTGAGACATTCTGCATATTCAGCAGATTCGCATCGCACGCTTCCTCCCCGGCAATAAACTCATCGACCTGTTCCACGCCCTGTATATTGAAGATTTCCTGATTCGACTTACTCCACCACCAGCCATTTTCATAATCGATCCTTGCCCGCAGGCCGGCAGCAACAGCCGAATACGGCCGGTACTCCTGTAGTCCGCTAATCCCGCTGATCAGTACACGCGGGCGCAGTAACTCACACCGTGCACCGTATAGCTGGCGGCGGGTCACCACTTCCTGCAGGGTGGCCCCCGATGCGCAATCTATATAGGCCACGGCACGAAGTTTATTCGCCACAGTTTCAAGCGATTTACCGACAGCATCACTTTCACTAAAACCGGTCGCGAGAAGTATCCGTGGCTGATAAGAAGTGACAGCCAGTGAGGTCCCCAGCGCGCGAATACCGTTGAGAACTTCCGGCTGTTGTTTTGCAACTGTCTGACATTCCGCCACCCTGACCACTATCGTTAATGCCGTACGCTGATCGCTGATATCAGTCAGCGCCTGGGGCAATGTGCCTTCAGTGCCCAGCAGCCTGACCTGAGCCTGACTGGTCACAGCTACCGGAATATTGAGAGGGAATGGTTCGTCGGTGCCGCCGCTCAGCTGCAGTTCGAACGGCTGCATGGTGCCTTGTCCGCTTTCAGTCTTTGCCATAACACCCGGTGCGGCTTTATTGACTGCCTCGGTTAACTGCAATGCGGTGGTGTTGGCAGCCATCACAATGCGTATTACGCCGGTTTCATCTGTCGTCACAGTCGTTTCCGTATTCTTACCGGCATCCTCTGTGGCTGAAATCATTAAGCGGTTGCCGGCCTGCCCCGCCGCAATGGCACTGAACGTCACCCTGTTATCCAGTAACGGTGTCCCGGTACTGGCCGTGGCCACACTACCGGCCGAAGCCCCCGGCGCCGTGCCGGTAATTCCGATCACTGCCGTTGGAATTGTTGTTACTGCCATCGCACCGGCAGCCAGTTCTATCGTTTCCACGCCATGAAGCTGAGCCATAACTTTTCTCCGGGTATAAAAAAACCCGCCGAGGCGGGCTGAAGGGGCGTCACTCGATTAAATTTTGAATGTTCAATTAGCAGCCATAAAAAGTCATTGTAATCAGTCGGTTGATATTGATAACAATAAAAATTATCATCTGCAAAATTCCCTTCTGAAGATAAATTCATATGAAATTAACTTACATTCCAAAATCCGGTAACTACGCCGGCAAAGTACACGAACCTCATCTTTATGAGGACGGGTATTATGTGGTCAGTGAAACCCGATTTGTCAGGGATTACGTGAAAGTGAAGACACTGAATGAAGTGTTCGAATGTTATAAAAAAGGGTTTAAGGTCAGAATGAGCTATCTCGGGATCAACCCCAGCCTCATTTCCCCTGCGTCTATCAAGGTAATCTGAAGCCCCAGGGATACAGGGAACCTTCGGCTTCCTACGGAGGGACTGGCTTTCCGGTCTTTCCGCCACTGTCGCCGGGATGGATATGGTTACTGAACCGCTGACGCATTTCTGAGAGGTTACCGGTTCTGTCGGCTACCTCCTTGCCGGCATCAAGGCTTCCGTTAACCCTGACGTTTTTACCCGCAGTCAGTTCACCGGTAATTTCTACCGGTCCATCCAGAACGCCCTTTCCGGTAATACGATAACTGCCGTTCTCTGCAAGAGTGATCGTCAGGCTGTGGGTGTTGCGGTTATATCGGACCTCAGTACCATCCCCATAACGGGTAAGGTGCTCATCGTCATTGTCACCCGGTACCGGCTGCGCCAGCGTATTCCATCCGGGAAAGACCCGACCATTATTCAGTTCCCCTGCTTCGGAAAGTACAGTGACTGCATCCCCCACGGCAACAGGCTGACGGTCTGACCGGTATTCCCCGCTGAATCCCTGGCAGACCGGCAGCCAGTCTGTCAGTGTTTCCCCCAAATCGACGCGGCATTTGGGGATAGGCCCGCTCTCAACTGAATGGATCACACCACGCCGGACCATATTGGCCAGCCTTCGCTGCAGATCACCACTGATATCAGTCATGGCTTTTCCTCTCATAGATAAGGTGGTAATCATCCACATGCTGCAGCCCGGTCTCCGGGGACAGTCCCAGCCAGACTTCACGAAGCGGATGCCCCCCTGATTCAAACGGGTCCGGCCCGAGTGATGCCTGCTGAGTATAAGAAACCCGCCAGACCAGATACTCATCCATCCGCGGATCAAACTCGTCCTGCTCAGCTCCCGTGAATACAGCCGGCCCCAGACCATCGAGCCCGAACAGCTGACCTTCTATCCACTGACTGATATCCGCCGCAGCCGAACGCAGAAATATATCAGGTTTTGTCACCCCTTCTGCTGTTCTTTCCGTCACGATACTGAGATCGCAAAAGAGACTGACAGCCATCTGTCCCGTGGTCTGTTCGGCAGGCTCCCAGCTGTTCAGTGTGAAATAAACGGCCGGTGTCCGGAGACCGTTATAACGCGGAATATTTTTCTCCGGGTACGTGTCAGCATCTCTGACCCAGCGGATGTTCTTCAGTGCGCTGATGACTGCGTCATGATACCTGGCAATAAATAACGGCTGAGCCATGGGTGATCCTCACAATGAAATGCCGGCTTTAACGCGACCTTTAATGTCTGCAGTAAAATGATGCATAAAAATCTCCATCGCCTCTGCGAACGCATGGTCTTCGATGTAGTTAAGCACAGGCTCACTGATATCAACTTCAGCCGGTCGCAATCGCCTGAATGTCTGATCACGGATGACAACCGTTCTCCGGTGATCCCGTCCTGCCCTTGCGACTTCGCCGTGTTCAAAGCTCAGGGGTTTTAACAGACTACCTGCCGGGTCAAACCCCGGATTTTCCGCCTGGCGTCGCGCGCAAATAAATCGTCCGGTCTTTTTATCCCGCCGGGAGTGCCGCGGACGGATCCTGCCCCGAATCCGCCCTTTCAGATCATTGACCCGTATTGTATTCAGCCCGAACCATAAGCGGAAAATGTCCGGTTCAGCTGTCCGGCTAAGTCTGAAGGTGAAGATCCGGCGTCGTACGGTTGAAAGGTTGCGGGGGGCGAGTCCTGTTTTCAAATCTGACATAGCCCGTTTACGTAATGTCACTGCCGTCCGTTTCAGTGCCCGGGAGTAAGCGGTCATAAACTGTTTATGCGTGGCGCCGGCCTGTCGGGCAATGTTCAGGAGTTCTTTGGTATCGATATCTATAGGGAGGTTACGGCTGAGACGGGCTTTGCGGGACATATCAGCGGCTCCATTGGTCAATCGGTTTTTGCCCGGCCCCCGGTTCGCCGTAAGCCAGCATAACGCGGGTCCGTCCCTCTTCATCACTGCCAATGTGCGTGACCCGGAATGCCTGGTTCCTGATGACGACCAGACTTTCCTTTTCGAGACCGGCAATATCACCGGTCATCACGCTGATCGCCGGCGCATGATCCTGGATTTCACCACCGCCGGGAACGCTGACGGGAGCATCCGGCGTCTCAAAGATAGCGCTGACGAAATGCCATTTCCTCTGACCGTACCACATCACTTCCTCATACTCTGAGAATATACGGGTGATACGCTTATCTGCCTGCTGCAGACGCTGACGAAACCGGCTCATTACTCTGCAAGCCGGACAGCGACCTGTGCGTCTGCAGCTTCGGCTGATGACCAGGCGATACCGGCTTTCTGATTACCCTCCGCTTTACCGCTCAGCGTACCGCCACCGAAGTAAAGCCATTGTCCCTGTTTTACGCCTTCAGCGGCCTTAGGTAAGATAAATACTCCACGGGTATGCAGGACACCGGTCATCCCCGGCAGGATATCGTCATGGGCAACGCCGGCCAGATCACCGACCATCACAACAGCGCCTGCCTTCAGAGATTCTTTTCCGGTATTAGTGAAATCAATCGTACCGCCGTCCTGCAGATAATTTGTCGCCATACTGTCCTCCTGTCGCAGGGTTACCCTGCCACTGTGCTGATATCAGGTTATTTACCGGGGGCTGTCACTTTAACCAGACCACGCCAGTCGAGAGGCGCCACGCCGGCATCAATACGGACTTTGAACGCTGCCCCGTCGACCGTGAATCCCTGTTGCTGTTCGAGATAAGGTGTGTCGATACCATCCAGATAAGCCACTTCCAGCGTATCTCTGCCCTGTGCCGCGGTGAGATAAAAACTGGTTTTACTGGCATCATCCAGCCGGGCCTCGGCAATAATCTCAACAAAATCCCGTACCGGATTGCTGATGCCGCTGTTTGCATCTGCCCCCGGCACACTGGCAGAGCGGATTAATTGTGAAGCCCTGGATTCCATCGCCACAGGAGTCAGCAGATAAGCCGGACGGATATTCAGCCGGCGTTTTCCGGACTTCTGCAACAGCATTGTCTGTCGGGCCAGATCCAGCCCTTCGATAGTGAGCCCTGCTTTAACCTCGTTATTGTGCTCAGCACTGAACAACGCCTTACCGTCTGACATTGGCGGGTTACCGGTCAGAACTGCCCAGACCAGGTCGCCGACGGTCGCGTGTGCCGCCATACCCATCGCAGACGGAATACGGGTCAGCATAGAAAGGTCATCATTGATGACTGTCTGGCGGTCGATACTGAATAACTCGCCGTAAGTGGCCAGTGCGATAGGTTCACCGCGGTCACTGAGGGTAACGTACTTATACTCAGCCCCCGGGCGGACCTCCCGCAACGTCGGAAAGACACCCAGCCCGACACGGTGCGCTGTTTTAAAGTCTGTCAGGGTGCCTTTGCGGGTCCATTTAGTGAAGGTTTCCCCGGCCTCATCCCAGCCGGTCAGTACGGCTTTGTGGGCTACATCCATCAGGATATTACCGAAATCACTGCTGCTGTGAGTAAAGGCCAGACCGACCATCGCCATCGGTGACGAATGTCCCCCGATACTGATCCCCCGATCCACCAGCGAAGCTCTGGCCAGCTCGCGCAGGGTATAGCCACTGTACCGGTTATCTTTTTCATCCGGAGCATAGCCAACACGGGACATCACCGAGGCCCGGATCGAATCCCCGACCAGGTTACCGTTCCCTGCATAGACGTACCCCATGGCGCCGCCGGCTGCAGACTGAGTATTTTCCCCCAGCGCAGTCAGGAGTCTTTCCCTGGCCTGCCCGGCATGACAGGCGTAATCGGCAAGACATTCATTTTTCAGTTCAGCAAAGGCAGGGAAATGTTCAAAGACCCCGTTGATTTCTGTCACCCTGGTGGTATTCGCGGTGATGATCTGCTGCTGCAACTGAGCGGCAAGCGCCTGAATGTCCTGCGGGGTCGTGAGGGCTGACCCGGTCACGGCGTCAGGAGCCGTTACCGCCGGTGGCGGTGTGACAGGAGAAACATTACCCTCTGCTTTTGGCATAAAAAGTGTGTTCAGTTGTTCCGGCATATTATGATAATCCTTCAATGTATTCTGGTTTACACAGGCTGCTGCCTGCATCTCTGGTTCCAGATAATCCGCGAATCCTTTTTCAACGGCTTCGGACCCGTTCATCCAGGTTTCCTCTTTCATCATGGCACCGAGCTCTTCTCCGGACAGTCCGGTCTTCTTCATATAGGCCCCCATCATCAGTGCCTCATTCCTGTCCAGCCAGTCGGCATAAGTGCGCATGTCATCAGAGGTTCCGGCAATACCGCCCAGGGGTTTATGGATCATTAGCCAGGCATTCTCTGGCATATGTACCTGTGCCCCGGGCAGGCAGGCGATCATTGAGGCCATGCTCGCCGCCATGCCATCGATGTAAATCGTTATCCGGGCACTCAGTCCTGCCAGCGTGTTGTAAATTGCAAAGCCCTGAAGTACATCTCCGCCGGGACTGTGAATATGCAGGTCTATGGTGGCGGCCTGATAAACCCCGGCTTCTTTGCAGTCACGGAGAAACTGCTGAGCACTGATCCCCCAGCCACCGATTACGTCATAAAGATAGATTTCGGCATGCCGTTCTTCGGCCTGTGCGCGGATTTCATACCAGTGCTGACCACTGACTGCATCCACGCCGGCCAGGACAGCCCGTGGCTCAGTCATCATCACGCTGTTTTTTTTCGGGCAGATCTGCATTTTGTGTGGCTCCTTTATCGTGAGCAGCATCGGAATCGAAGACCAGGCCGTGCTGGCGGTTAAATAAGGTTTCGCTCATACGCTGACGTTTAACCTCCTGCGGTGACTGTCCGCGTGCCCTGACCCACTCGGCCTCTGTGCCGGCGCCGCCACGGACAATCTGTTTCCAGGCCGTGGATTCTTTGACGGGATCTATCCAGGGCATGACAGGACCCATATAGACAGCATTGAAGAGAGAGGACCGGTCTATATCTGCCGGTATTTCAATGCCGCTGACTTCAAGCATCGAAATCCAGGCGCGATAGACAGGCCGGCTGTACTGACCGACAAACCATTGCTGGAGAACGTTGTACCCTTCGTAACTTTCCACCAGCTCCTGGCGCTGGGCGCTATAGGTGCCGTTATAGTCACGGGCGATGCTGGAGTAACTGCCGCGGGTGCCCGCAGCGACGGCACGGAGCTGGCCATTACGGTATTCATTCAGATGGGTATTTGGCCGGTCCGGCGCGACCATGCCCAGGTCCTCGCCGGGGGCCAGATCGTCATAAATCATGCCGGGAGAAATATCATAATGGTTACGTTTTTCCTCACCCGGCCGATCAGGATCGTAGTTTGTGGCATCCCCGCGGCGGATAAAAAACCCCAGTGATGCCGCAATCCTGGCAGCAACCCGCTCTGACTCTTCATAATCTTTGATATCAGCGAGGCGGGTAATGACCCCGTGCAGCAGGCTGACTCCGCGCAACTGATGAAGTCTTTTTCGCATGGCCAGGTGCAACATGCCTGAGGCCGGGATAGTCTTCATTTCACCGTAGCCTGGTAACCATTCGGCCGGATGGTTCTTATAAACGCGGTAGCCCACCGGTCGTCCCCAGGTGTTTATAACGATCCCCTGACGAATACGCTGGTCTGAAACGCAGGTATTCAGTTCCAGCGGCACAAAGTCAGCTTCAAGCATTTCTATCGAGAGAGAAACCGGTGTGGAGTGGACAAGGCCTTTGATATTTCCGCGGACCAGCTGAGTGAATACTTCCCCGTCCCGTAAGGCAGAACGGAGTAACAGACGCTCAACTTCCGGACGGGTAAACATACCTGTCACTTCCGGCCTGACGGACCATTCAGCCCATAACTGACTAAGGGTTCCGGCAAAGGCTTTATGCAGCCTGCCATGCCGGTCAAGCGGCTGGGGCTCTATCTGTATACCGCGGGCGCCGATAACCCGTTCCTCCAGTTTGTCGAGAATACCGATAACAAGATCATGATTTTCATCCAGCCAGCGGGCCTGTTCACGCAGCGACTTCCCGGCTGCCATCACCGCCATATCGGCCCCGCGGCCTTCCCGCCTGGCCTTATGCAGACGGGTGGGCGTCGCAGCGTCATACGCCTGTAGGGTCAGCCGGTTTCTGGCACGCGCAACTGCCCAGCCCGGAGCAAGAGCACCGAGCGTTTTTTCAAAAATATTCATAGAGAGCCTTAACTGAACCGGGCCAGTTTCACGCCGGAGCCGGAGCGTTCTGCAAGTGACCACCGGCGTTCCCAGAACTGAAGTTCTGCGCGCAGAGCTGCGGGATCATGATTAGTGATCGCCCTGCCATTAACACCGGTAAAGGAGACAGCCTTTCCATCAAGAGTGTCCGTATAGGCCTGCCGCACCCGTTGCAGGGTGTCAAAGATTTCAGCTTTCGTCATAACCATGCATTTCCTTCGCTGATCCCGAGCCACCCGGACTCCGTCACCGCAGGAGTAACCTGACGAACAGTGGACGTGCCGGAAACCTGCAGCGCCGGCTTCAGCCCGGGGCTTTCCGGTTGGTCAGATGACAGGATATTTGGATTATTCAGTTGAGATCCGGCCCAGGCAGGCGGTGCGGACCAGTCGCGTATTTTGTCGTAACCACGCAGTACGACGACCGCATGGGTATAGCAGAACAGATCAAAGGCCTCGTTATTGCCTTTCCCCGGTTTACGCCATTTCCCGTCCGGGCCTCTTTCCTCATAGGTCAGCTCATCGTAAAACCATTCTCCCAGCCACTTCGGAAAATGAAGATAGCCCGGGCCTGGCGTATCACGGGACAGGTTATTACTGAGCTGGTCTTTAAGTCTGTCCGTTTGCAGAAGATAAACCGGGACATCTCCCCGCGCCTGAGCCTTACGGTCACTTCGCCCTTCATTATCAGGATAGGTTTTCGTAATAAGCTTCTGACGGCGGGTACTGTCGCCTTTAATCAGAATCACCCTCTTCCCCAGACCGTTCTGCCGGCAGCGGCGCCACAGTCTGTAGGCATTATCGGTCACACCATCCTCACCTCCGCTGTCGACGGCCATGGCCATCACTGGCATACGTCGCTGCGGCTCAGTCTGCAACGGATAGGTTTTGTTGAGCACATCTGAAATCAGCAAATCCCAGTCCTCCGGATAAGCACCGGGATGCACAGGCAGTGCTTCTCCGTGTTCATCGCAGCGCAGGGAATACCGGATGTTGTAGCGGTCTATCAGCCAGCGTTCGTGGTTTTCCCCGTATCCGGTGATCTGAACAACGAACCGCCGTTTTTTACCGGCCTGCACATCAACGGCAGCCACCAGGAATCTGACCTGTGCCGGAACCTGGCGTTTAATACTCTCCTCCGCACGCGACATCAGCTCCTCAGAACGGCGCTGCTCGCCGGCTGATTTCGGCAGGTACGGTAATCCCCAGTCAGTGTTGATCACCGCTTTCAGGGTTTCTTCACTGCCGGTGGTTTCATACTCCTGTTCGGCACTGAGGAGTTTGTAAATAAGCTGGCTCCATGTCTGATACGCTGCTGCCGGTCCTTCCATCCAGAAAGAGGCAATCCGTGATCGCCTCGCCGTACCTCTCACGCTACCTTCACGGTCAATATGCTCCCCGTCCCGTAACCACACACCCCGGATATTAAGGTCCCGTTTCATCTCCGGCGGAATGATCCCCTGACAGGAAGGACAGATGAGACAGGCCTTCTCACCCGCAATTAACGGGTCAGGCTCTCCGCTGTAACCTCCCATATTCGCCATCGATGGCTGAAAGTATTCGCTGCAGTGCGGGCATTGCCAGTACCAGCGACGGCGGTCCCCGCGGTTATACAAGGAAAGAATACCCGTCGCGGGGGGTGCTTCATGCGGTGTGGAAGGTCTCCAGCGCGGATCACGGATGTCTCTGCCGGGCGAGCTTTCGGCAAGCGTCATGCCGGCGGACATAAAGGTCGTTGTACGCTTAGAGGCCAGAGAGAATCCATCGCCTTCCCCGTCGATATCTTCGGGAAAACGGTCATAGTCCGTCAGGGCAACACATTTGAAATCTGAGGATGACATGACATTCACTGATGGCCATCCGATTTTCAGGAAACTTCCGGACAGAAAGTATTTGTCATGCACATTGTTATCGTTGCTTCTGGGGCTCAGACACTTCCTGACTTCCGGACTGCACCTGAAGGTTCTGGCCAGACGCTTTTTGGAATGCTCCTGGGCCTTATCCTGGGTCATCTGAACCAGCAACATATCTGACGGGTCGCAGACAATGTTATAGATCACCCAGCCGTCAATCAGGGCAATGGTTTTACCGGTACGTGAGGGCCCGACGAAGATCACAGCATCGTAGGAACGGGAGGCCAGACAGTTCATCGCTTCTGTCATGTAAGGTGCCACCAGCGGGTCCCAGGGGACTGAGTTCCCGCCTGATGTGGGGACTCGCATATACTCTGCCACAGCTTCAGCCACCGGTATCCGCCGCGGCGCCCTGATAAGCAGACCGGTATCCTGTCTGATGGTTCCGGCGCAGGCATGTACCGTCATCACTCCTCCTCCGGTGTAACCTCCTCTGGCGGGTCGGTGATGATCCTGCGGGCAATTTCATCACGTAAATCATCAATAATTTCCTGCACCCTGCAGACTGCATCGGGTGACAGGGCACAGTCACGTTCCAGAATATCCGGTAAGGTCTCGAGCACCTGGATCATCGCTTTCGCCATATCCGCAAACTCGCGGGCAACATCAGCCGCCGGCAGCAATTCACCGACTTCCTGCTCAAACTTCAGGCGCTCCCTCTCTGACTGATACCAGGCCTTGCGGTCCTGAGGAACCATCTCGCCTTCAGCAACCGGAGGCGGCATTTTCATCAGTTCCCCCAGCACTGCAGTCAGTAAATACAGGCGAAGATTTGTGTCATTGCCCCCGACCGGACGGACATTTTTCAGTCGTGCAGCGACTGTCTGGCGATGGACTCCGGACAGCGTGGCTAACTGACTGATGTTAAGAGTCAGATGCTTTAATTCACTGTCCATAATGCACTCCGGTGGTGAACAAAATTTAACCAGTTTCGACACTGGCTATTTTTTAAATCATTAAATTCATAGGATTACACTGGTGGTGATGATGAAAAAAAATGCAAAAAATTGCCTTTTTCCGCGCGGTACTCCCCCCCCGGTGGAAGGATCCCGGGGAGGACCCGTGAGGAAAATTAATGACTTATCAAATAGATTTAGTTAGCTTTAGTTATGAGAGATAACTCTTGATATAGCGAGGCCATATTTGGAAATGAAAAAGATAGTGCACAGCCTGGAATTACTGCTTAATCTGATTACAAAGTCCTGTGGTGTAATTGCATGCTATGGTGCAGTTATAGCACTGGCTATTTTTTACCCTATCAGATCAGCCCAGGTACATAACAGCTATGCCCATCTGGTTGCATTAATTTTTTACCCAGCAGCAGCTATACTGGCGTTTATATGTGCAGCCCAAATAATTACTATCTATTATAAAGAGTTTTACAATAAAAATAAATTTGAAGGAAATGCCAGTAATTTATTTTTCAATATAACTGGCTTAGTAATCATTCTATTCCTGGTAATACTAATTATGGTTATTCCACTATTATCTGTTTACCAAGAATTCAGATAACGGGACTGTAACATCCAACATCATTTGATATCAATTAGCCAGAATTGATGAGGCATTAAGTTGATGAAGCAATGAAAAGGTATCTGTACAGGGTGCCCGGAAAGCTTTGTATGTGTTGTTTCATCACTTAAAGAAAGAATTCCTTATGTGACTCAGCCAGTAATGACTCTCTTCCTGTACTCAACCGCCATGCGGATGATCGCGGCCATTTTTATTTCATTTTTCTGGAAGGAGTGTCCTTCCGGATCTTCTGCTAACTCAAGAACGTAAAAGTGATGTATTCCATTCCACTGAAAGTATGAGTAAAAAAGCAGAGTATCGCAGGAACGCCGTGACTGGGCCCGTGCCAGCCAGGAGTTTAGTTCGGTATCAGTATGACCATCAAAGACATGTACATGATGAAGCTGTTCGTTCTTTGCTGCAGGCTTGGGGAAATGGTTAGGTTTATCCTTCCCAAAGAAATCAACAATCGTCAGATATTCCATCTGGACAGACATGTCAGGCGCGGGAAGATTACCTAAATCAGCGCTCTGCATTTTGTAATCAATGAATCCGTCATAGAGTTCGGTGAATCCACCAGCCGAACCCATTCTGTGTGACATCGTCTGGCTTACATCAAAAACCAGACGATGTCCGTCGTCAGAGATAACATTCCTGAGGAAAACCTCATCTCCCATCAGGATGATGCCTTACACACTTTTTTCTCAGTATCACTCTGTACCGGGGAAGCAGGAACACGCTGAGCCCTTACAGTTTCAGCAATACGAAACATCTTCTCACGACTGCTGCTTTCCGCACCCGGATTCTGTTTTGCTGGTTTACTCATAAAACCTCCTTACGGGGACAATACTCACAGGCAATGGGGATCCTTGTGAATAATGCATAGCGAGTAAAATTTGCACAATTATAACACACCATTCAGGCCTAAAAAATCCCCCTAATCAGTCCCTGAAATGCTGTGCAAGATGTTTCAGTTTCCCCGGAGCTACACCTAATAGTCTGCCTGCATCCCGGAGCAATACTCTTCCACTCAGGGCTTCATCCAGAACAGCTCTGCAGAAAGGCTGGCTGTTTCTGTCCTGTATCACAGCGTAAAATTCATCCGGCCCTGCCTCTGAAGCCCTGTAATCTTTTAACAAGGACAAATAATAACGCCGGTAGTCCTCATACATCACCAGTTGCAGGTCATATGCTCTCCGGACGACCACATAACGACTGACATGAAAACACCTGGCCAGAGCAGCCACGTTTTCCTCTGTTGTGTGCTCCGGCTTCCATAATGCTCTCATGTCAGCACCCGGCATAAGAAAATCTCCTGCCACCTGATTACAGAACTTCTCAGTATTATGCTCATCGTGAACACCGACAGAAGAGATACCGCTCATACCAATCCATAAGTGAGTCAGTTCATGTATCAGCGTAAAGAGCCTGGCAGATGGTGCATCAGCCAGGTTGATAAAAATGACAGGGGCCAGGGGATCACTGATCGCAAAACCCCTGAACTCTTTAACGCTGAGAGGCCTGTGAGTATTGCTATCGACGATGCCGCTGCGCATAACAAGAATACCGGCATTTTCTGCGGAGTGAATAATTCTGCGCTGATACTCTTCCCACGTCATAGCGCCCGGATCAACTCCGTCAGGAAAAAGAAAAGCTTTTATGACCTCAGCCACCTTCTCCGGCGGAGAGTCCATACTGACAGAGCCAATAAACGTTAATACAGGCGCGTCCTGCTCTTTCAGATACTCTTTGTACCACTCCTGCCGGAGCACTACAGCAACAATGGTATCCCTGAGATTAACGCTGATTTTTCCCTGTATACCTCTGTCAGATACCGTTCTCAGATCCGGTAATGGCACAGATTCATCCGGCGGATAAGGTAAGAACAGATAGCCAAAGGGTATATACAATTGGTCCGCTAATTTCTGTGCCTGCATGAACGTCGGCTTATCCTGGCCCGTGAGCCAGCGCTGTATTTTTTCAGGGGCAGCACCGGTGATCCCGGACAGTTCCTCAACAGACACCTCTGCCCGTTCCTGTGCCCGGGAAAGCATTTTGGGGTTGATATAAGCTAAATCTGCCATAAGGGTGCATCCGGTACTCAACAGAGTATTTATTGAGCTAATACTATAAGAAACCAGCGGCGTCTCCACGGACCTCAGTCACCTTCCGGGAAATTTAATTGCTGCTATGGGTTCCCCCATTTACGGATTGTATTTCTCTGACAGAGGCAAGCTGGTGGTTCGCTTTTTCTATCGCAGCCAGTAGCGGTGCTATCCATAACACCGCCTGACAATATGTCAGCCTGCCGGAGGAAGCGGCACCAGTACCGGAGCGGTCAGTGCGGCTGGCAGAGGCTGGCAGGGCTGCGGTACGTAAACGGTACGTGGTGCGGAGCAGCCCGTCAGCAATATCAGCAGGGATAGCATAGTCACAGCTTTTTTCGCGCCTGAGGATAGTTCTGTATTCAATGACGTTCTCCTGTGAGCGGGCGTCTGTGCCGGCTGCTGCCGTGACTGAATCTGCAGCCACCTTATTGTACAGCGATACTATCTCTGCCTGACGCGCGATAACCTTACCCTGCAAAACGGCTTGCGCCTCTGCATTGTCTGCCCGTTTTACGGCCGTTCTGTAGCATGCGCTCATCACTGCAGTTCCCAGCAGTGAGGCCACCAGTACCGACAGCATTATCGCCATCAGCTTAATATTCATCCGGCTTCCCCGTTCACCGTTATGTGACTCAAAGCCCGCTGATAGCGTTCAGTCCTTTCCTTCAGCCCCTTCCTGCCCCCGTTAATCAGCAGTGTCACGCTGAGTATGTCGCCCGGGCATTGCAGACAACCCCGGCAGGCATAAAACCAGGCTGCAGAACGGGCAGCTTCGGTGTCTCTTTCAAGCAACTCAGGCATAGAAACCAGATCCAGATTCAGCGCTGTACCACAGGCCGTGTAATTATCGCGGCCGGTGATTTGTATCAGCCCGCGACCGCGGTATTTCCAGCCATCGTCTTTATACCGGTTACCCATTCTGTTCTGATACACCAGTGCAGCAATCGCTGCCTGCTGCGCCGGCTTTCCCCGTTTCCGGCCCAGCATTTGTGCCTGATACGTGGTTATCCGTCTTCCGAAGGTTGTCAGTAATGCCTCAGGGGTATAGTTAAAGCTCTCCAGAAGCTGCCGGAATCCTCCTGACTCGTGCCCTGTCTGGGCGATAAACATTGCCTGGTCCCGGGGTGTCTGTATCCCGAATTCTTCCATTGCAGCCATGACCGGCCGAAACCAGCGCACAGCGAGTCCGGCGCTGATACCAGCCGCCATCCGAAATTGTTCCTGTTCCATGGTCAGAGCCTCAAAGGAGAGAGTAACCGTGCAATATTTCCTCTGGCACGGCATACCGCTATACAGATAACAGAATTAACCAGTACCACCGGCCAGTGTGTTCCGGTGTAGTGTCCTGACAGATAACCGATAGGGATGCTGCCGTAGATCATCACCACAGCCCAGGCTATCAGTGAGATAAAAGGCCGGTACCGGTGCCCCTGCTTTTTCCAGAACATCAGAACGATGACTATCACCATACTCAGCAGCGCATTGCACAGTGCAGGCCAGTTATGAATCTGCATTGCCTCCCCCTCCACGCATCCGGGTCAGAATCTGAGCGATACTTCCGTTACTCAGTGATGTCAGAAAGCGGATAGCCACTGCCGCCACTATGACAGCCCCGAGTGCATCCAGCGGGTGATCCCGGTAACCGGTCCATTGCTGAAGCTTTGAACCCACCAGCCCGGAACCCATTATTCCCGCAGCCCAGGACACCAGAAAATAAGCCACCTGCTTCAGATGCCCGAGACCAGGTGAAGACGCGACATAAAACGTTGCACCGGCGAACGCACCAAACAGTACGCCGTAATCAGCACCGGTAAGCAGACCATACAAACTGACTCCGGTCAGTGCCGCAGTTGCAGCTCCGGTACCGGATATGGGTTCGGACATGATGTCCTCCGTATTCAGGGATGAGTGACCGGGCAGTGATATTTTGGGCTGAAACTGTGACCACCGACTCACATGCCGGGCGCTTATATTGATAGGGTGTGTAAAGTGTGTATAATTTATTCGTCAGCAGGGAGAACGGAGGGACGTTGAAAAGTTCAGAGCTGATAAAACTACTTGAGAAGAACGGCTGGCAACTTGAACGTGTCAGAGGCAGTCACCATCAGTTCAGCCACCCGTCAGTATCCTATGTTATTACCGTCCCGCACCCGAGAAAGGATCTCAAGCCCGGTACGCTGAAACAGATACTCAAAGCAGCAAACCTTAAACCCTGACGGCACCCTGCTGCCTGATACCTGACGAGGTCACTATGTTATTTCCCGCCTTCGTGGAAGTTGATAAAGATAAGACAGCCAGTGGCTGGTTTCCCGATATTCAGGGATGCATCTTTGCCGGAGACTCTCTCGAAGAGGCTTATGAGGATGCAAAAACCGCTATCTGCGCACATCTGGAGTTACTGGCTGATAAAGGATTGAGTCTGCCCTGTGCGCAACCTGTCGAATTCCATATGGCCGCGAGTCCTGACGACTATGAAAATGGCCGCTGGCTCTATGTCGATGTGAATATGGATAAGTTTGACGGACGCACTGAGCGTATCAATGTGACCTTACCCAGACGTCTCATAGATAAAATCGATAGTCTGGTGTCTTCGGATACCCGGTATCCCAGCAGAAGTGCCTTTCTTGCTGATGCCGCCCGCAAGCAAATGACGAAGGTTTAATCCCTGTGCATGGGAGGATGGCTGTACTGCGCAACAACCTCCCTGACTGTCACATCGAATCGTTCACTCTCGAGTTCCACCCCTAATGCCCGGCGACCGCAGTGTAATGCGGCTTTAATCGTTGAACCTGATCCCATAAAGAAATCAGCCACCAGCCCACCGGGCCGGCTGCTGGCCAGGATGATATCCCGCAGCATCTCCGCAGGCTTTTCACAGGGATGTTTACTGGGGTAATACGCAACCGGCGGGTAAGTCCAGACATCGGTATATGGTACGGCGATCGACACCACAAAATAACGTCTAAGCGACTTCACTATCTCTGAGCGTGCTTTGTATTCCGTGAAGAGTTCGTGGTAGTTGCGGTTCAGGATCCCGGCATTAGTCGTCTTTGTCGAAGTGACCTCGTACTCGCCGGCACTTTCTGCAAATAGTCTCTGCAGATTGAGGTAATCCTCTTCCCCTGGCAGATACCACTGCTGCAGACTGAACCAGTGTGACGCCGTTTGTTTTCCCGTTCGCCTGACAATCTTACTGACACTCAGCCCGGCCTGACTTCTGGCATTGCGGAAATAACTAATCAGTGGAGCCATCACTCCGGCTCTCAGAGAACTGCTGCGGGTATTATTGCAGTCTGCTCTGCCCTGATAAGGACCAGGGTAATGTTCGGCAAACAGAATACGTTCGGTGGAAGGAAAGTAACACCGCAGGCTTTCTTTACAGCACCCCTTCCAGCGGCCGCTAGGCTTAGCCCATATTATATGGTTCAGAACATTAAAGCGGCGGCGCAACATGAGTTCGATATCGGCGCTCAGCCTGTGGCCGCAGAAAAGGTAGAGACTTCCCTCAGGCTTCAGTATCCGGGCAAACTCCCCCAGACATTTGTCCAGCCAGCACAGATAATCTTCATCCCCCCGCCACTGGTGGTCCCACCCTTCCGGTTTTACTCTGAAATAAGGCGGATCTGTCACAATCAGATCGACTGAATGCTCATCCATCCCGGCCAGCACTTCCAGACAGTCTGCATTCACTAATTCAGCGTCGGTCACACTTACAGTACGTTTCATAGATCAGCCAGCTCAACTCTGATAGGCTCGGTTTGCTTTCGCGCGAAAGCGGTGAGCCCTGGTTTGCTTGTGATCTTTATCCATGAGCAGATGGCCGGCAAGTGCTCGAAACACTTTCCGGTCGCTCACTTTCACAAATTAATTTACTGCTCTTCTCAAAAATTCCGATGCTATATCATCAGGTTTAAGAAATTAAAAAACCCTTCTAAAAAAGGTCTTAAGTAGTTGTGTGGGCGATATTTTACGATTCTTAGCTAAGAAATATCACATAATTTATAATGTTCACTGAGCCTATGTTATAAATTCCCAGACAAGAAATCGAAGTGAGAACGGGCAAGTGAAAAAATTTCAACTTTCAAACTGTTATGACGAATAAGATTTAATATATAGCATTCAATACATTGAAATCATTTGATCTTAAAATAACTATAAGGTGGCCTATTGAAAGTTACATTATCTCATAAAAAACAACCGCAATAATATTATTACACCACTCTCTGGCTCATTACGCAATATGTAACCTCCAAAAAAACAATTTTTTTAAAATATATACCAATTTCACTAATTACCAGTAGATTAAAAATTCCATCTAAATCATGAGAACCAAAAACGCAGAAAGAAATATAAAAAAACATATAGCAACACATAGTCACACATGGCAACTAGTGCGTTATTGACAAAATTTGATGTTATGCAATGATAAGAATAGTTTATGTTTTTTACTATTTTGTCTCCCCAACCTGATGGTCATGGCCTTTCAAATATGTCAAGAAAAAACAAAATAAACCTATTGAGTTACATAGTTGATTTAAAAATTGAGAAAATTAAAAAAAAATCTCAAAGAAATAAATTAATATTCCAGATTTTAACTGCGTCATCAATAGTTTTTAGTGCGTCCATAGCATTAATAACAGGTTGGGATTGGCATAAGCATATAGCAGCCCAAAAAAATACAACATTAATTATTGGAGTCATCCTTACAATTATTAATGGATGGGTCGCTATTTTTGATTATAAAAAACTGTGGGTTCGGCAAAAGTCAACATTGTTTAGCTTATACCAACTCCAAAATGAATTGATTTTCTTCAGTGAAGATGACATAAAAACTGAAAAACTAAACGAAATATTCGAAAAATACCAATTAATTTGGGTCCGAGACACAAATAATTGGAGATCTATTTACACATCAACCCCCGAAAAAAAACCAGCAGGGCAAAAATGAATTTCTTAAAACTTAAAATTGAAAAAATAGCTATTCATCAATTATTCTCACGGGGAGAGGACGGTGTAGAGATCCCACCGACGAAAGGGGTAGAACTTATAAAGTTCGATGATGAAGCGCTTCAAGACTTTAAGAATCGAGTTTATAATGCTTTGGGTAATGAATCATCATCTGTTGAAATGACTATATCAGATACTAGCCCAGAATCAACGCCTTATTACATAGACTCGTTGTATGATTGCGATGATGAGTCTTTTATCGAGGGTAGTTATAATATTGCTAAGAACCTTTCAAAAGCACAAACCAGGAGAGGAATGAGTGGAGGTATAGTTGTTGTATTCAGTGCGACCTATCAACACAACAAACTACCTTTAATTGGAATTATAAAAGCTGACTTACACAGCGGTTATGAAAAGAAAATAAACAATAAGACAGGTGTTATATCCTTAGCTCATGTTAAAGAAATATTATTAACACCATCAACAAAGTTGTACAAGTCAGCTGGATTTTTCCGCAGGGATAAAGTAGAAAACGATAATTCAATATGCGAGAAATGGGTTATAAACATTTCTGACTTTCAGATAGATAAATCAAACGGCAAGGCAGCTGCAAAATATTTCTATCAGGATTTCCTAGGATGCACATATCCATTAACAACTGCCAGAATAACAAAACAATACTTTGATTTAACCTCTGATTTCATAAATAAAATGGATATCAACAATGAAGATAAAATCAACCTCCATAACGTTTTATATGCACAATTAAAATCGGGAGTTTCAGATAAAATTGATCCTCTTAAGTTAGCCGAGCAATATATGTCTACATCGGATATCGATGATTACAGGAATTTCCTAGATGAAAACAACTTTAAAACCGCTGCTTTCTTAAAAGACATCAAGTATATCGAAAGCAATTTAAAGAAAAGACGAATAAAATTCAGTAAAAATATTCAAATAATTGCTCCTACAGAAGTTTTCGAAGAATTTGTAACTATAGAAGGAAATAACTCTAACCAGGATTTAGTTACGATAATAATAAAAGATAGGATACTGACTCAGTGACTAATGAAGAGGAATTCATGATTTTATGGGGCCAGGAAAAAAATATGTATGGTTCCTGGGGTGAATATATTATAAGTACTATATTTGAATACATGGAGTCTGAAGAAAAAATCAACCCACAGTTGTTTTTTAAGATACCAGTAAAACGTCGTTTGAAAGATGACGCCTCATTATTAGACAAAGCTTTCTATAGAGGGAAGTTGTACGATAATCCTTATCAAGAGATACAAGATAAGGTCGGGGTAAGATTTGTGGTAATGCTTCATACTGATGTAGAAAAAACAAATGAAATCATAAAAAAAGTTTCCGAAAATAATGATTGGCATTTAGATATGTCCAGAGATCACATCTCAGAGAGAGATAATTCCCCTATGACCTTCACATACCAATCAGATCACTTCATTTTACAAAATAATAATGATATAAAATTTAATAACACCATCATAACAAGAGGGACAACTTGTGAGATCCAAGTTAGATCTCTATTACAGCATGCATATGCAGAAGTCACACATGATACAACCTATAAACGGAAAACTTCTGCCACTCCTGATGTTATCAGAACAATTGCTAAAACAATGGCATTCATCGAAACAGCAGACGACTTTTTTGTAAGTGTTACAGAAAAAACTAATCAAAATATGGACATCAGAATTGAACAGACTTTAGATCCAATTTTTCATGAATTGACATCAATCAAACCCATAAGCCTCAACTCTTCCAAAATAATTTTCGATACATTTGAGGATCATATAGACGAATGCACTGCAAAAATAGAAAACTTTTTATCTAAAAATATGTATTTAATGACTTCCATCCAAGAAAGATCAACTAGCAGTGACTTTTACAAACAAAGTGTAATTTTATTTATATATTGGTTGATAAAAACAAAGAAATATGATGTACAAGATAGATGGCCGCTCAATTGGAAAATAATTATTGCTTTAGCGCAAGACCTTGGAATGTCCCTAAAACGCCATACATGATAAACTAATATGTCGAAAAATATTTACTTTAATGGCACTCAAAGACAATCTCAACTTTTAAATCCATTCTTAAACGGCTTATACAGCGCAAACTCTGCCACATTCAGCCAGCAGTCTATGCGGCGTCTGCAGGTGGCCAGGCTAAGTTCAGGGTGCTGAGCTAAAAGCTCCTCAGACAGACGGCGTTTACTTTTACCATGACCATCGTAACGTTGGTGCAGGACCTCTATCAGCCCAGGGGACGATGAAAAAACCTGACCGACAATTTTATCTATCAGCAATGCCTCATCATCTGAGCAGAACGACAGCCGGCTGCTTAAACGCCCTTTCACGATCTCCTCCAGAAAGACCTTCAGTTCCTGTTTACTGATGCCAGCCGCACTGATTTCGGCGATAGCCCGGTTAAGAGCCTTTTTGGTCATGACCTCTGAGGCCAGTAACTGGTTAAAAATATTACCGCCCCGGTGCTGAGCGATATAAGACCAGCGGCCCCACATTTTTAAACGCCCCTGTACCCAGAGTCTGTCGAGTGTGTTCAGCCGGCAGGCTTCATCATTCTTTGCCACTGCTGTCGGATAAATCATAATCATCTCCTCCGGTATTATTTATCGGCCGTTTTTATCACCCCGATGGCCATCGCCCGATCCAGAAACCTGAACAGTAACTGCAGCTGCGTCCCGTTCTTCTCTTCGAATGCCGCTGTATCAGCATGCAGCCAGTGATGACATTCCCGGCACAGCGGTATCACAAACAGGTCGTGGGCTTTGGTTGCCGTTCCACCAAGACCATACCCGGTAATATGATGCGGATCGTCTGCCTGCTTCCGGCAACCGAGACAGACCTGATGTTTTACCCACCCGGTATAGCGGCTGTTTTCCCAACGGCGACGTTTCGGTTTCAGCATCATTGCATCCGGGCTTTCCGGATCAGCCTGCAATGTCAGCATCGTCTCTGCCGGCAGCTCAGGTTCACCCGGTCCTGATAACTCATTGTCAGGTATCAGCCCCGACGGCCGTCCCTGCAGAGGTTCAGGCACAGTGGATATCATCAGTTGCGGCTGGCGAAACAGCGGCAACAGGTGAGGCCCGGGCCTGAACAGAACCATCCCGGTCAGTGGCGCCACATCAGGGGTCAGTAATACACGCATACTCAGTTCCTCCGCTCTCCTCAGGCCGATTATCTGAAACCGCCCGGGCTGCTGTAATCCACATCCTGATAACTCGCCCGGAACGGCTCACTGGCTGACGGTGCGCTCAGGTCATCCCACTTATCGCGGGGTAGCCTGCCACGTGCGTTCCATCGGATTGCGCTGCTGAAATAACCCTCAAACTTACCGGCCCGGAAAAGCGTCCGTGGCTGCATGTAGTCGTACAGCCGGGTACCGCGCCAGTGCTCATGCTTGTAGTCCACTACCAGCTCGAGATCACCGACGCTGTACCCCTCCCGCAGCCTTGCCCGGATATATTCCAGACTCGACCGTGATTTCTGGAAACGTGAAGCAGCGACCCGGTTCAGGTGGTTCAGAACCCTGATGGCATGATCAGTGATTTCAATTTCCGGGTCGGGTTTCGGCGAAACCGGACAAAGGGGTTTTAGATCTGATGGATCATGTTTTGAATTTACTGACGGATCGGGTCCGGTTTTCGGACGGTGAGAATGACGTTTTTTCGGGTTTTCTGAACGTTCAGATTTCGGACCCTGAGAATCTGACAGTCCGGATTCGGGACCCTGATCCTCTGATGGTCCGATTTTCAGACCCTGAGGTTCTGACAGTCCGGATTTCGGACCCTGATTCTCTGAGAGTCCTGTTTTCAGACCCTGAACTTTTGACAGTCCGGGTTCCGGACCCTGATGATTGTGCAGAGACTGGCAACCTTTCTCTGCGGCTTTGCGCAGCTTCGCTACGTTCAGAATATACAGATTACTCATATTACGCTGGCCCAGCCGCCTTTCCTGTTTCTCGAGCCAGCCACCTCTGGCCAGCTCACTCAGCAGGGCAATCACCGTACTTCTCCCGGCACCCAGTTGTCTGGATATCGTATCTATCCCCGGAAACGCAATTCCCTCATCACTGGCATAGTCCGCCAGCCGCAGCATGATCAGCAGCTTGTTTCCTTTGAGCCCGGCGGCTGAACACCCGTCCCAGACATATGCCGATAATTTTACGCTCATCGCCCTATCCTCCCATCAGTTCGGAGGCATAACGCTCAGCTATCCACTGAATGCCTTTCCCTGTCACTCTGGTCTGTACGTAGGTATGTCCTGTTTCTGCTGCGCCGGTCTTCACGGTAAATAACCCGTCACGCTGACGAAGCGCATGCGGCAAAAGATTTCCGGACAGCCTGAATAACACCTTGTCACGCAGCAATGTCTCAATCATCAGTTTCTCAGGCATGTTGAGTATCTTCGCCGTCTCACGCAGGCTTTTAGCACCGCTGCTTTCGACATAGTGATCCACAAAAGCTACCTTACGGGCGTCTTCCTGGACCCTGTGTTCAAGCTCTGCATTTTTCTCAGCCATATCTGCCGCCATACGTAGCGCTTCCGGGAAAGAATGCGGCAGATAACTGAGACCCTCTTCAAGCTCACGTAGCCGGCGGATAATCTTCATTCTCAGCGGTACGCTGTAACCGGCAATCAGGCATTCCGTATGTTCACGGTCAAGTTCATACTCCCTGTATTGCTGCCCATTCTGGGGGTGTATCCAGAACCGGATATACCCCTCCGGCGATTCACCGAGCTGTTCCAGCATGACCTCAATATCACGCATAACATGGCCATGGTGTTTACCGGTTAGGCGGGCGATTTCACGGCTGCCCATGCGAACGACTCGGCAAACTAACTCCGGAGGTGATGCCGGTACCGGCGTACTGTTCAGTTGCATGTCCATTGCATCCCCCTCCTGTTGTAAACACGAGACATTGCTCTGGCACGTCCCTGATTACAGGGGATCCATTTGCCATGTAAACAACGTTCGTAGCTGTAACGGGAATGACCCGAGGCAGGTGTAGTCCGCAGGCGCGGAAGGTAGGTCCGTTCGGTGAGTTGCTTCATGCGACACTCTCCCTATTCAGAGTTTATTCTCTGGTATCCGGTACGCCTTTATCCGGACATCTCCTGTTGCCGGCAATACTCCCGGCGTACTAGCGTAATGAGCTCCTTACTTCGGTAACATTTATCAGGATGGCTTCTCAGCTAAACCTTAGTGATGAGAAGCTGACTGCGGCTCTGCTGCACTCAATTCAGGCCATAATCTTTGCCAGTCGTCAGGGTGTAACCCCTTCCGGCTAACTGCACCATTGCTTTCCGCCTCGAGCAAAACACACAGAGCTGCGCCCAGAGACTGTTTACAACTGATCGCTTTGCGCAGATATGAAAGTGAGGTTTTGCATCTGGCCGCATACGACTCTTGCTCATTAGGACTAAGTGCATTCAAATAGCTTCTAAGTTGTTCCATGATTACCTCCTACATACACTTTAGATTACCTATAGGTAACGAATTTATCAATACCCACGGGTTGTTTACCTGCCGGTAATATTGCCTAATATACAATTATGGATAAATACGAAATCAGGCGACTTAGCCTTCTCAAGATAAAAAATGAACTATGCAACGGCGTAGGTGCAAATCTTGCCCGCAGGATCTCCAGGGAACCTTCTTACGTATCGCGAATGCTGTATCCTGAAGGAAAAAAAGCGAAGAAAAGAATTGCTGATGATATGGTCGAAATAATAGAGAATGCTTTTGACCTGCCCAGGGGATGGCTCGATGGTTATGCAGGTAATGATCTACCTATAACTATGGAGAATAAACGCATGAAAGGATTTCAGATAGATGTTCTCGACATAGAGGTGAGTGCAGGCCCCGGTTCTTTAAATAATGATTTTATAGAAGTTTTACGTTCCGTTGAATACTCAAACCATGATGCTTTACGCCTGTTCGGTCATAGAGAACCTAGCCAGTTGCGTATCATAAATATCAAAGGCGATAGTATGTCAGGTACTTTCGAGTCCGGTGATCTGCTTTTTATTGATATAAGTATTCGAAACTACGATGGTGATGGCATTTACGCCTTTTTGTACGACGATACTGCTCATGTTAAAAGAATACAAATGATGAAGGATAAGTTATTAGTTACCTCAGACAACCCTAACTATGGCCCGTGGGAACCTATAACTAAAGATGAGATGAATAGGGTTATTATATTTGGGAAAGTTATAGGTAGCATGCCTCAGACATTTAGAAAGCATGGTTAAATCATTCTCATTCTGGGTTCATAAATAATTATATCAATATCATGCTGAGTGACATTGATATAATTAGATGCTCTAATTGATAAGCACAATTAAATTACTACTTCTTTTCAATCCTATATCCTTTAACATTACTCTTTCTTTCAATGTGTTCCTTAAAAGACAAATTACCATTTTTTGATGATGGCCATTCACCCCTTAACATTTCATCAACCATAATTGCATTATTACCGCCAGAAAGCTTAGTGGCTCTGAATACACATTGACCATAAGCTTTAGCATGTTTATTTCCTTGAATTCCAGAAAGACTTATAAGAGCTTTACTTGAAGCCATACCCACACCTATACTCAATGGAGGTAACTCATACTTGTCAAATAGTATATCATTCACTATCTCTAAAGTATCACCTATACAATCAATCGCGGATTGATACGCGTCATAAACATATTTCTTAGGATCTTCTTTATCTTTTTTGAAGAAACCCAAAACGCCATCTCCGAGATACTCAGTAACGCCTCCTCCTTGAAAGTTGATAGTCTTCTCTAATGCTGGAAGTAAAGCCGAGGTTTCAAAAAACAACCTCTGAATTCCGTTAATCTTGATGCCCCTATAAGTCACAAGCATATGTTTTGTAGACTCTCGCATATCTACAACTATCGCTATAAAATCATCAACTATAGTCTCGCCCTCTTGGATTATTTTATAGCCAGGAATATTTGAGGGGGCAGCATCTCCAGTTGATTTTCGTAATTCCTCTTCACCACTAACACTTTCTAAAATTAACTTATTACCTCCATTAGCCCAGTGTCTTTCAGCTTGTAATAAAGAACTATTTACAAGCTCTTTTATGACCATTTTTTGACTAGCATCCATACTTACCCTCACATATAAAAATAAAGCGATATAATCATAGATGAAATGAGCCACAAAATCGTCATGTAAGCACACCAGTTAATTCTCAATGTCTTAACGTTTCTAATAATCGACACTTTCATCTTTTCAAAAGTCAACTCAGATAATAACTCCTCATCATTCTGAGGTATAAGTTCAAGATATTGCTTAATTGTTACTGTTGATTTAATACCTTTCATACTGAAAATATTTCTCACACCAACTGGCGGTACTCCTCCCGTATAAAAGCAACCAGAAAGCACCTCCCCATTAATATATTGACCAAGGTTAATTACTGGCTTAAGGCATAAAAACAAAAAAACCACTGAAAGAACCCAAAAAAATAAAGTCATAACAGAAACAACCGAAATCCAATGCACGGACCATATCTTAGTCAAGTCATTTGCAATGACAGAAATCCCAGATATCGGTAAAAAATTAACTACGAAAAGAAAGCCCACCTTAACATCAATCGCACGAATAGTTTGCTGAGCATCACTTATTGATTGATATAAAAACTCAATCTTTTTATCATTCATATTTAAACCTTGATAAGACTTACCAGTTGAAAGGAAAGGAGATTAAACAAAACCAAAAAAAATCATATTATAAATACCCCCTCTTATCAATAAGAAATATTTATAATTGCATCGCAATAGCCACTGCCTTATCAACTAGTTAATTGAATTTACCCTAGACTTTTAATTACCTGCAGGTATACAATGCTTTTATAGATTAGGTTACTGAATGCCTTACAACGGTATATGACTAACTCCAAATGGACACAGTTATGCCAGGGATGATTTCACTGAGTGAATGCACACAGAATGGGTTCGGCAGCTCAGTCCCGGCCCGCAAACACTGCCACGTTATGCCAGAGTACGAATGAGCCACACCAGCTTTGAAAGTCGGTCATCACTGACTGGTCGCAAGGAAGCAAGGTTTGCAGGTGAGAACCGTATTACCGCCTAATGCTTATTTAAAAGGATATCGCAGATGGCAGCCAGACCCGGAATTCACGGTATCTCTTTCCTTATCTTTATCGCAAACCAGATAAGCGCACCTGTCATATTTACTGGAAATTTAAGCATCCCCTAACCGAAAGCTTTCATAGCCTCAGGTTTTCTAAGAAAGATGATAAAACACATGGGGTTATTTTTGTGAAGGATGCTGATTAAATCAAAAGTCTCAGCGGGTTGAAAGGAGGATAATCATGATACAGATGCTGACACTGGAAGAATGGGCTACGGAGAAATACAAAAGCAACCCTCCGAGCCTGTCAACTCTGAGACGTTACGCTAAACAACAGCTCTTTTTGCCACCGGCAAGCAAACAAGGCCGGTTCTGGCGCGTTCGTGAAGATGCTGAACTTGTCGGGGAATTAAGCATGCCCGAAGTGCGGAGGAATGATTCTCCCCTGTTACTGAGGATTCTTACCGATGGCTGCCAGACCCCGTAAAAATAATGTCAGCATCCCCAACCTTTACCCCCTGTATAGCCGTAAGGTGAACAAGGTCTACTGGCGATATAAACATCCGGTGACGGGTAAGTTCCACCCCCTCGGCTGCAATGAAGATGAAGCAAAAGCGATAGCTATCGAAGCGAATATTCGCCTGGCAGAGCAACGCAGCCGGCAGATCATGGCGCTCACGGACCGCATATCTTCAGTAAAGGGACACGGTATCAGTGTCAACGGATGGATCACCCGCTATCGGCAAATCCAGGAAGATCGGCTGACCAGCGGTGATATAAAACCGAATACCTATAAACAGAAAACTAAACCCGTCGCCCTGCTTACAGAAAAGTGCGGACAGCAGGGGATTGCTGATGTTTCTGTAAGGGATATTGCGCAGATCCTTGATCAATACCAGTCACAGGGGCAGCACAGGATGGCCCAGGTCATAAGATCCGTTCTGATTGATGTTTTCAAAGAAGCACAACATGCCGGAGAAGTTCCGCCGGGACATAACCCTGCCCTCGCCACCAGACAGCCCAGAATAAGAGTTACCCGCCAGAGACTCAGCCTCGAAGAGTGGCATAAGATTTTTGCCATTGCTGATAGACAGCATAAATACATGGGGAACGCCATGCTATTGGCAGTGGTCACGGGCCAGAGGCTGGGCGATATTTCCGGAATGAAATTCAGTGATGTCTGGGATGGACACCTGCACGTTGTTCAGCAGAAAACGGGGACCAGGCTGGCTATCCCTGTCAGCCTACGATGCGATGCTTTAGGGGTGACTCTGGATGATGTTATCAGGCGCTGCAGAGATTACGCCGTCAGTCCGTTCCTGGTTCATTACTTCCGTACGACCTCACAATCAGAACGGGGAGCACAGGTCACACCGAATACCCTTACTACAAATTTCAGTAAGGCCAGGGATAAAGCCAATATTGACTGGGGCGCAGGAACGCCGGCTACCTTTCATGAACAGCGATCATTGTCAGAACGTCTGTATAAAGCTCAGGGGATAGATACTAAAAATCTGCTGGGTCATAAATCACAACAACAGACGGATAAATATCACGACGACCGGGGAAAAGACTGGATCACTATAGCGATTTAGGACCGGGTTTTGATAACTCGTTTTGATAATATTTTGATAACCCTTAGCACGCTAATCAAAAACGGGCTCTTTTCAGAACCCGTGCTTATATATCGGCGGTGAAGCCGGATTACATATGGCTGATGATCGCATCACCAAACTCTGAGGATTTCAGCAGCTTAGCGCCGTCCATCAGACGTTCGAAATCGTAGGTAACGGTTTTGGCCGCGATGGCACCTTCCATACCTTTAATGATTAAATCGGCTGCTTCGGTCCAGCCCATGTGACGCAGCATCATTTCTGCGGAAAGGATCACTGAGCCAGGGTTAACTTTATCCTGACCAGCATATTTTGGTGCGGTTCCGTGGGTGGCTTCAAACAGTGCACATTCATCACCGATGTTCGCTCCCGGAGCAATACCAATCCCGCCCACCTGTGCTGCCAGCGCATCTGAAATGTAGTCGCCGTTCAGGTTCATACAGGCAATCACATCATATTCTGCCGGACGCAGCAGGATCTGTTGCAGGAAGGCATCGGCGATAACGTCTTTGACAATAATGTCTTTGCCGGTGTTCGGGTTTTTAAAG
>Ga0157364_1000018_pt1 | contig 48964 bp, 31 predicted proteins | sample AttsexASBM2_FD_111476 | JGI IMG/M metagenome (GOLD analysis project Ga0157364, IMG submission 111476) | Fungus gardens microbial communities from leaf cutter ant in Ribeirão Preto, State of São Paulo, Brazil - Atta sexdens ASBM2 | ecosystem: Host-associated > Fungi > Mycelium > Unclassified ...
AATAATTAATTTTTGGCTGCGTTCAGCAAAGAAAGCAAGCTGTTATAGAATTCTTTCATATGATTGATCTTATTCTTAATTCTTCAGATCTAAAAACCAATGTATAAACCAATTATTTTGATCAATTTAAAAATTTTATAACAGTTGCAAAGCTGCTTTTTCTGCTGGGGATCGATTGTGTATCTTGAAATGGTGAAAATTACAAAAATGAGTAATATAATGATTACTAGATATTGATTGAATTATGAATATTTTAGTGTATTTGTTCACTTTTGTAATTTTTACCTCATTTCAAGATACACAATTAACACATCCCTAAATGCATCCTTATCTTATTCCTGACCTGAGAATCATCCTTATCTTATTCCTGACCTGAGAATCATCCTTATCTTATTAAGTGCATCACTTAGGGTACGGTCAATGCGATGCTACAAATGCTTTAAAGCAATTTTTGATTAGTCAATTTGTAAAATTCTTTTTTCTAATTGGTCAACCAAACATTTGTAGTTCAAAGCATTTGTAGTGAGACTTTGACCGCAGCTTTAGGCTTCGTCTACAATCAAGCCGACTGACGCTTATGGAATGTCGTTAGTTGTAAAAGATGGGACCTGATGCTGATTCTACAATGAGTCGGAAGTCTTAATTTTAATCGATGAAATTGGCCAATTTAGTCTTAATCTAACCTTACAAGTTGACTATTGTAAATGTATCAACTTCACCAATAAGACTTAGGATTATCGATTATCGACTCATTGAATCAGCGTGACCAATCCAAACGATGCCCAGTCGACATCGACACGAAAAATGAAGGTTATGCACATACAACATATAACAACGTCTCCCGACTGATTGTAGACGACCTTAAGCAGGGAGCACAGATTCTTGCATAACGCATAAGCCATAAGAAATTCAACCAATCAGAGTCTTCCCTTTCTTCCCATTCCATAGAAAAGAAGAATTTCGATTGCATCATGCGTTATGCAGGAGCTGTGCTGCGACCATAAGTCACAAGTGTATGTAAGCATGTAGCATGGAATCAACTACATTCGACTGTGACTCAACAATATATCTTACAGTTTTAAAGCTCACTGCTAAATATTGTATTTCATACAATTCAAAGAATCATTCAAGACTTAAGCGCTAATTATCATTTTGTTGTTTATTAAATGTAGAACAAGGAAGTGTCGAAAGCATCCCGACATGTCTATAATGTGATTGTATGAATGTGAAAAGATTTACATTTTAATGATTACGAATTAAATTATGAACACAATGGCACAAAGAAAATCCAATGTATGGAATTTTTTTAAAATATGTAGTGATGATGAAAAAAAAGCTGACTGTATTCTTTGTGAAACTACATCACGAAAGCAAATTGTAAGAGGAAAATCACGTAGATTATTCTCGACTAAACCATTATGGAATCATTTGAAAAGTAAACATCCGTTGATAATGAAAACCTTAGAAGTAAATGTCAGTGAGAATATTAAAATTGAAATAGATGACTATCCAATTTCTGACTCTTTATCTACAACAATAACATCAGAATCTTATGAAAACTTTGTGTCAGAAACTTGTGTTTACCTCCAAGAGAAAGATTCCAAAAGTTTTTTATCCTGTGAAACACAGCCTACTTTACAGTGTATAATTAAGGAAGAAGAAATGTGGTCTTTGGATGATTCAAGATCAGTCAATATAACTAAAAAGATAGGTATGTTTTATTTTTATATTTATTTTAAAGAATCATTATGTATTTCATATAAATGAATACATAAATGATTACACTATTTTGTAAGTATTATCAAATCAAAGTATAAAAATGTAAGAATTATTAAATCAAAATAGTATTCTTGAATAATATAGGTTTATAAAATTAATATTATCATTGTTATTAATTATTATAATACAAATATGCAACCACATATATTCATTTAGGATATGATCGAGTGCCGCTACAAATGCTTTGAAACATTTTTTTGATTGGTCAATCAAATGTTTCAAAGCAAATGTTTTGTAGTGGGAACCCCAACCATATCCTTAATGAAAGGAACTTTTCTTTATTATTACTTTGATTTAGCAATGTCTCTACTTGCAATATAAATTCATTATATTTTTTGATTGTATATTTTAGGTGAAATGATAGCACTTGATGCTGAAGCATTCACATTAGTTGAACGAAAAGGCTTTGAAAGATTAATAAAATATTTGGCACCGCAGTATCCTCTACCTTGCAGAACATATTTTTCTGACAAAATTATACCACAGTTGCATGAAACTTTGAAAACACATATTTGTAAAAAATTAGCTACTGCAACATACATATCATTTTGTACTAATATCTGGACTTGTTCAGCAAACAACGAGACAATCATAAGTTTAACAGCTCACTTTATACGAAGTGATGATATGGAGAGAGAAACATATGTTCTCAGTGTGAAACACTTTCCTGATAATCATGCTGTTAATATAGATCAGCTATTAAATGATATAATAGAAGAATGGCATATAAGTTCTAATCAAATTCATCTGATTTTAAGAGATAACGCCTCTAATATGATTGTTGGAAGAAGTATGTATTACTTAATATTAATATTTATATTGAATGCATTTAACTACAACCACTGAGCGTTCAGTGAGTTCATGCATCTGTCTCTATATTTTTGGATTTAATGGAATATATCAATTAGATGCAAGAATTGAACGACTGAATGTATCCATTGAAGAATAAATTTTTTAAGTACTCTACTTACTTTTGATTTTAAATTAACGATATTGATTATGTTATATATCTTACAGGTATGTTAGGAGAGAATATAGGATGTGTTATTCACACTTTACAACTTGTAATTCATGATTGCATTTTTAAAAATCAAAAGTTTATTGAAATTTTAAGAAAATGTCGAAAAATTGTTGAACATTTTAACCATTCTTCACTCGCTTACTCGAAACTCAGTAGCATTCAGAAAATTTTGAAGTTGCCAAATCATGAATTAATTTATGATGATACAACACGATGGAATTCTACATTTTATATGTTGTCAAGTCTTCATGAACAACGACAAGCGATAATTGCATATGCTGCGGATAGAGACATACCAACCCTTACAATTATGCAGTGGAGTATAGTAGAAAATGTTTTACATGTTCTCCAACCATTTGAAGAAATAACTAAAATATTAAGTTCTGATTGCGAGACAATTGGATACATTATTCCAGCAATTGTTATTCTACATTCGTATCTTTCAAAACGACAGAAGGATGCTGGAATAGTAATGTTGAAGGAAGAACTCAAGAAAGCAATGGAAGAACGATTTTTCATTTCTACAGGTATTGTTTTAATAAGTTCATTACTTTAATGAATTTACAATGTTATTTTTTTTTTTTTTGAAATAAATGAATCAATTTTTTTGTCATATACAGGATTCAAGGATCAAAAATGTTTTGTATTAGCTACCGTTTTAGATCCAAGATTCAAAACAAAATTTTTAACAGATGAAAATAAGGTCAAACAATGGATTATTACCGAATTGTTTGAAATGAATAATACAGTCATTGAAGATGATAAAAACAATATGCAAAGTCATGATCCTCTTCAAAAACAAAATATTAGTGAAACACAAGATGATATCTGGAAGTGCTTCGATGACATAATAAACAATTCAAAATCAGATAATGATAACAATTTTGAGGATTCATCAAGCGAGACATTTAACAGACAATCTAGTGATAGAACTGAGAAAATTGCAATTTACAATGCTGAATTAACAAAATACCTGACGCTACCTCTGTCACCAAGAAATGAAGATCCTTTAATATGGTGGAAAACTCATGTTTTAGAATATCCTAATCTCAAAACTTTGGTTTTGAAATATTTGAGTGCTCCATCATCTTCCGTGCATTTGGAAAGACTTTTCAACGCAGGAAAATTAGTTTATTCCGATAATCGAAATAAATTATCATCGAAAAATGCTGAAATATTATTGTTTATCATGAAAAATTTATTAATATTAAACTTTGATTACTGAGCAATATTTAGGGTAACCAGTGTCATGTCTGATTTTTCTTGGACATGTAATCTTTTTTTTTTCTTTTTTTTTTTTAAGGCATTCGAGGCAGTAATCTCAAATTATTGAGATTTTCAACGCATGCACAATAGCATATAGTGCAGTAGCATACAGACATATGAATCGGAAGAATTTGATATCGTTATATCACAGGAATAAAATAGGAAATATGAAAGGAAGTATTAAAAGATATTATACAAATTTTTATAAAATAAGTAATATAATGAGTATTATAATGAGTATATAAAATAATATAATGATTATTGATTCTTTATATTTGTCGACTTATACGAATAGCAATTTGCTAAGGATAAAGAAAAGCCGTATCAGAATTTTTGAAAATATAGTATTTCGGAAACTATAAAATTACAAAAATGTGCTGATTATTGAATATTTATAAGCACAATTGGATAGATGAATCTACTAAGAATATTTGATAGAATGTCTCATATATTTTGTGGAAATACTAGAAATTAACAAAATTTTCTAATTAAATAATATAATAGCAGAATGTCTGTAAAAATTTAGCAAAATCTGTTTTTTATTAAGATATTTTAAGGTATATCTATATCAATTGCACACGAACCAATTGCGCAAAAACTAATTACAGCGCTAGAAAAAAAAAATAAAAATTGCACAGAAATCGCTATGATTGACAATGGGCAATTGCAACAGTGTGCAAATGAATTATTCTCTATTTTATAACAGTAACTAAATTGTAACTAAAAATTACAGTAATGCCCATTTTTATCAATGCAGTTAATTTTAATATCGATTCAACTCTTCATCTTTTTATAGTTTTAAGAATAATCTACATTAATAGAAATAGGCATAAGAGTCATTTTACGATTTGTTGATTAGTTTAATCGACCGATTAGTTCATTAGAATTGGCCAATTGCATCTACTGTGTAAATGAAATGATAAATGCGATTGGCCAATTCCAAATAGATTAATCGGCGAATCGCGTAAAGTATCAATTATAATTGTAATTATAATATTACCTAATGCATCTACATGCACAACTGCTCACTGAGCTCTCAGGAAGCTTTTTCGTCTGATTGGTCTATATCTTAGGATCTAACAGAATATACCAATCAAATGAAAAAACGCAGTGAGCGCGTCTGGATGCACCGAAATAGCAACTCTGTAAATTTCATGTTCCATGATTAATACACGTCATTGGTCGTTGCTGATGTGATCCAATGTGATCATATTTCGTAAATTTTTACTTGCGAAATGCGAATTTGAGATTATTTAGACACGAATTATTGACGTTAGCAATCAAATTTTTTTTGTGCAAACAAAATGGAGGCGTTGTATCACCAAACCAATAAATTAATACAAGAAACGCAGCACATTTTCTCGCAGCTCGAGAAAAAGACATCCGACATGGATCTGCAGGAAGTGAGGCAAACTATCGAGGACAAAATTACTCTTATCAACAGGTAGTTAAAGTCAGGCATGATATTATTTAAAAATTGTTATTGCTTACCACTAAATTTATATGATTTGATCAGTAATTGCGAACGACTCGACGTATTATGCCTCAAGGGTCCAATGTCGCAAAGACAGAACAACAGAATGAGAGTGGATCAGCTCAAATATGATAGTCGTCATCTCAGCGCCGCCTTGAGCTCTTGGTACAATCGCATGATGCGGCAACAGAGAGAGGAGACAGAAAGGGAGGCTTTACTGGCCAGGAAGTTTACCACTAATGATCACGTGGACATCTTCATTGATCACACTGTGCAGCATAATAACAGCTTGCACAACGCCGTCCATGGTATAGATGACCTACTGCACCAAGGCAGCAATGTTTTGGATAACTTGAGATCTCAGAGAATAACGTTAAAGGGAGCTCACAAACGTTTGATAGACATTGGTAATACTTTGGGGCTTTCCAATACTACTATGAGGCTTATAGAGCAACGAGCTAAACAAGATGGATTTATTTTAGTCGCTGGTATGACCTTTACTTGTATAGTAATTCTCTTGGTGATAATTTATCTTACTTAGACATTCCAAAGATTAGTATAATGTATTTGCGATTAATTGTAAATGATCATTTATATATATTTGTTAGTTTTCATCACAATTGCTATCAATGCTTATGAAAAAGATAATAATCTTTGTAGCTATTTAAGGCTACATTCCAAAACTTCTTTTCTAAAGAAAATTTTACTTGAAATATACAGTATATGTAACATATACTATGGCATATAGAGTAAAAACTTCCTTGGAGAGGAAGTTTTGGAACATAGCCTAAGATTATTTATTCAAGTATCAATTTATTGTAAGCTATAAGAATATTATGTATGTAAATATAGATACTAAATGATTATAAATTAAATTTTTTTAATTTACTATATTTGTGCTAAAGTACAACGTATTTGTATTTTTTATTGTAAAATCAGTGTTGATAGTATTTATTGTACATTTATATTTAGCAACGATTGTTGAAGTTTTCTCGAATGTTATATTAATAAAGTTCATATTTTTAATGGAAAAATATGAAAAAGTTCTAATAATGCCATCTAATAATAATAAGGATATAATTTATATATAAGTAATATACATTGATCTACAGATATTAGATGCTGTATGCAAGAAGTATTTTGTTATTTTATTCTTTATAAATTTCTTTTAGTAATTTCTTTAAATATTTATTATAAAATGTGCAATCCTGTATTTCCTCATTTTTTCAGAATTTCTCTTTTTTGTTAAAATCTAAGAATTATATTACGTTAATAAAATGTAGACGAGTTCAAAAGTGATAACGAAAAAATAGCTCAAAAGTAGACACAGATCGGTATTCATAATCTATTCTTATTTCAAAATTGTCTTAAATAATGTATGACGCTAATGCAGCCATTTGAGGATGCACTCCCATGGGATGCGAAACTGCAGAACGTTCTAATTGATCGTGGTTTCATTCCGTTGATTTCGTTCCGCTAAAATGTGTTTTCCTATGTCCCATAAAATGGAATTTCCGGAATACGCAATTAGCGCACCAATCACAATAGATCTTCCCATAGATCACTTTAAATCCACCGGAATAGTGTTTAGCATTGGCTCACATTGATTGCGTATCCATAAGTTCCATGAGACATAGGAAAATGAATTCCTGCGGATCGGAAATCATATACAATAAAAGTAAAAAGTATTCGTACAAGGAAGTTTATAAAAAGTCTTATTTGTAGAAAATAAATAAATAATTAATTATATGCAATTTTATGCAATGAATATATTTTGTTCTTACATTAATAAATGAACTTCGCAAATATTCTTAATTTTAGAAGCTAAATTTCTCGACTGTATGAATACTTTTTGAGCATCCAAACAATATAATTTTTAATTTTCATTTATTTTTCAGATAATATATTTTCTATAATTAATACACATCTTTTTGTATATATAATTTTAAGAAACATAAGATCTGTTCGCATTGCGTGAAATCCCCACATATTTTTGCACTTAAAATGAGATAGATATATATTTGGTTTTGAAAAGAGAGAAAGATCGAAGATGCCGAATGCAAAAAAGTGCGAGCAACACAAACGCGACACAAACCTATGTCTATACAGTCTATTTTATTTTTTATGAATAAATTGTTAATCAGCAAGAAATGATCATCAATTAAACGTCGAATCGACATCAAATTGGTATTGAAATCATCGATATTGATTCAACAATTCAACTCATTTCTCGCTGATTAAATATTTACTTTTTAAAAATAAATTTTTTTTTATTTTCTCTGTACGAACACTGCACTCACTGTACATATAGAACCATTACTTCGACTTCGTTTTGTGTACCTATTTTGATTTTGATTTACATTTTCGCCTTTCTGTATACTATATATACGACTTCGTGTTCTGATCATATTGACTTCCGTATTTATCTGAAGACTATATAGCGTTTTCCACTACGAAAAAACTGTTGCAGCACCAGCGCCGTCTTCTCTCTAGTGTCGTACTAGGTTAGGGGCTCCGCACAATAAAAGGAACAGGGAACAGAGAACAGAGAATAAGAATTTCAATCTGTCAGAAACTATATATTCCACAATACATGATTTCTGATAAGTTGAAATTCTTATTTTCTGTTCTCTGTTTCCTATTCCTTTTATTGTGCGGAATCCTTTAAGATGAAAATTGCACTAATGAAGTAATAGTGCAGGTTTAGTGCGATTCAATGGAACATGTTATTAAACATCCATTTTATTGTCATCCATTTTATAACATCTCTAAAAATATGTATATAACTATGTTCAAATTTAAATTACTTATTTTACAATATTCTGATTCATTTATTTATTTAAAACATTTTTTTTTAATTAAATTTTACATTTCAAGAGTTTTAAACGTCAAAATGTCATTGCATAGCTATTATTAGAAACATTGAAATTAAATATCATTACTATAACATTAATTATAATAATATCATAACATAATATCATACTTTAGCACGAATACAACTTCAATTTTAACTTGCACCGATCTTCACTGACTTCAAAGACACTGGCCTAGTTTCCACCGAAAAACATTTAAACTATAGTTGGTTGACATTCTGATCCGACTTAAGCTCTCGATGGAAACTAGGCCACAGATAGCTTGATATGAGTCTAAAATTTAGCATAAGATACTTATCATTGTTGTTTTTTTTTCTATAACCAGATAACCTAGCTACTCCTTACCTAGTTTAATTAAATCCATTTTAAGTGTCGGAGACATGTGCTTTTCGAGTTAATTAAACGAGAACTCAGAAGATTAAAGTCATATTAATTTTATTTTAAAGCTGGGCAAAATTATCTAAAAGGCATCAGATTATCAATAGAATTAAAAATTAATCATCATATAACTTCAAGGAGAGGTTGAAGGTGCACAGCTTTCATCAAACTGCTCCACAAAAAAAATCAAAGACAAATGTAAGAGTGTAATTTTTCTGTATATATTACATTTCTATATACAAAATTTTGGAATTGAATTATTACGTTTGTATAAACTAACTAACAATATCAATAATAATGGACGAAATGCTGAAAGACGCGCGTTTCGCGCATATTGTGAGAGATCCAAAGTTTCGTCGCATTCCCAAAGCTGAGAGGAAAGTGAAGATTGATCGTCGATTTAAGGGTATGTTTAAGGATGAAAAGTTTACCGTGAAGTACACCATTGATAAGCGCGGTAGACCTATTAATCAAACCACCACCGAAGATCTTAGAAAATATTATGATCTGTCGAGCAGCGAAGATGAAGATGCATCTGTGTCATCTGCAACTAAGAAAGACAATGAGAAGAAAATGAAGGATATCAAGGAGAAGAGAAAGAATAAAAAAAAATCTGTGAAGGAAATCGAATTAAAAACTGAGAAAGATTTCTCAGATAAAAGGAACAAAAATGAGAAGAACAAAGGTGATTGTTTATCAAATCAGAAAAATTTTTTTGAGCTGAAAACAAAAGAGGAATCTCCTGATGAAGATGAATCTTCAGATAGTGAGATTGAATCTGTTCAAAAAGAATTTTCTCAAGCAGAACTAGATGAAAATAATAAACAGCTTTATAAAACAAGGAAAAATGAAAATGGTAGACTTACAAATGAAATTAAAGAGAAACTGAGGGATCTTACTGTAAATTATGCTAGAGGTGAAGGTGTTTTGTTAAGTGACAGTTCTTCAGAAGAAGAATCATCTGAAGCTAGTGGTAAAATATTATTTGTTATCTTATATATCTTATATATCTTATATATCTTATATATATCTTGATTGTATTTAAATAATTACAGAAACAATCTTTTTTAGATGCCGAGGAAGAGATTGAGCATAATTGGGGTGAACTGGATAAAGATGCCGAAACAACAGATGAGATCACATGTCGATTAGCTATTTGTAATATGGATTGGGATAGAATACGTGCTGTGGATTTAATGATTTTGTTAAATTCATTCTTACCCAGTAGTGGACTCATCCATTCAGTTACAGTAATGACTAAAATAATTAATAATAATAAATAATTAATAATAATATTACACATATATATATATATATGTATATATTTCTATATATTTTATATATTTAATTAAAGATATATATATATATTTAATATTACAAGAAATTATAATATATAGCCATTGTAATTAATAATAATAATAATATAATCATACTGGATATATTTATTTATTTCAGATTTATCCATCAGAATTTGGTCTGCAGCGAATGAAAGAAGAAGAAATTAATGGACCATCAGAGTTGAAAAATGAAGCTATTGAAAATGAAGACGAAATTGAAGATGATGTATGAAATAATGATTTTCTGTGTGTGTGTTTTTATAGTATTTTCTTATTAACAATTATATTGATTTCTTTTTTTCTTAGAATGAAGAAGGTTCGAAATACCACATGGAGAAGTTGAGACAATACCAATTGAACCGATTGAAATACTATTATGCTGTTGCTGAATTTGATTCCACAGAAACAGCAAACAAAGTATACACGGAGTGTGACGGTATTGAATATGAATCGACTGCAACTAGATTAGACCTTAGATTTATACCTGATGATATGACATTTGATCAGGTATCTCTTAAAATCATATATTTATACATGTTACATCAAAAGTTTATTAAAATATGAAGAATCATATAAGTTTCATGAAATGTTTGTTAAAGGAATCTGAAGAGGTATGTACTGAGATACCTGAACTTGTCAAGTATCAACCACGACAGTTTACGACAACGGCATTGCAACAAGTTAAAGTCAAGTTAACATGGGATGAAACAAATCCAGATAGACAAGAGTTTACGCAGAAATTAAATACAGGAAACCTACAGGATATTGATGAAAACAATCTACAAACATATTTGGCAAGTGGTAGCGAGGATGACTCAGGTACGATGCTATTTTGTATAATATATGTTGTTATTTTATGTCAAATTTAAATCTACACATACACTCTTATTATATTATTTTTCAGATACAGAAAAAAAGAAAGACGTAACTGAGGAAACAAATGATAATTTAGATAAAGAATCAGAAACAAATGATCTAATCGGAAAGTATAAATCTTTACTTAAGACTATTGAAGAAGAAGAAGAGGCAAAGAAAAACAAAGATGTAGAATTAGAATTCTCATGGGGTTTAGGCACTAAAGAAAAAGTTGAAAAGTTAGTGAAAGAAAGAATAAAAAATAAAGAAGAACTTACACCTTTTGAACAATATCTAGAGAAACGCAAGGCGAAAAGAAAAGCTAAGAGAGAAGAAAGGAAAAAGTCTAAAGAAGAAAGTCAGAAAAGCGATTCGGAAGATTCTGTGCCATCTGATGTAGATATGAATGATAAATATTTTACGGACGAATTAAAAAATAATAAATTATCCCATAAAAAAGAAACGAAAAATAATGAAGCTGATGTTAGTTCATTGAATGAGCAGGAAAATAGTCGACATGAAGCTGAATTGGAGTTACTTCTGATGGATCAAGATGAAGATGGTAAAAAGCATTTCAATATGAAACAGATTGAAGAAAATGCAACTATGTCGAAATCCAAACGAAAACGTCTTAATAAAAAGAAAAATGTGCAAGAAGAAGCGAAAGAAGATGATTTCGAAGTTAATGTTAAGGATCCAAGATTTACTGCTTTGTTTACATCACATCATTTCAATATCGATCCTGCGGATCCGCATTATAGAAAAACAAAGGGTACAGAAGCATTAATTAATGAGAAATTGAAGAGAAGAGCTAGAAATGAAGTACACACAGAAAACGTAAGTGAAAGATTTTATTTTATACATTTAACAGCGATTTATACATTTTTTCCTATAATGCATATCGAAACAATTTCAGGACAAACAATTTAAAAAGCCAAAAACAGATGGAAAATTGCCAATAGAATTACAAGCTCTAGTTAAATCTGTTAAGAAAAAAACACAAAATATTACACAGCCAATAAAAAGATAAGGTAATTATATTATCTTTGTATTAATAACAACAGTATAAGAAACAATAGTAATAAGAAAGTTATACTTTTTATATTAATAAAGGAATTGTATTTTTAATTTAAGAGATAATTCTTTTTATTTTACAATTTATGTTATGAGGTATGGAATTTCATTATTGTATTATTTATTTAAAAATGATAAATTTTTATGGTAATTATTATTATAATTGCTACTAACAAATAATAAATTAACTAAAATTGTGTATAAAAATTATATTTTTATAAATATAATGTATATACAGAGCTCCGAATTTAAATGGTCAAACTTCGGAAGTGCAAGGAAATCGATAAACTAAGAAAAAAGAAATCCTTTAAAGACATCTTCGTTTTTGTTTCGTTTTAAAGAAAATCGTAAAAAGAAATAAAACGTAAGTTATTGTTGTACTTATTCATTACTTATTCATTTATTTATTCATGTTGTCACTTTCTTAATGTAAATATTGTTCAAAATGTTGATCTCTTGCAACAATGCAAACATTGCATTTAGTATGGACAGTTTGTATTGCAGCCAAATACTGATATGATATTTATGCACTGCAATCACAATTCGATCTCTCAATTGCTTTCTTGACTGGCAATGAATAAACTTTCTGCTTCAAGGCCTCCCACACAAAGAAGTTCATAATTTTACTTGCAAATTTTCTCTTAACGAGTATAATGAATTGAAAATGATCCTATTTCTTGCAACCTATTAAAAGGATATTGGAATGAACAATTATCGACATTATTGCATAAAAATCTTCGAATTGAATTGATTGAACGGAATAAAAAATCCTTTTATAGGATTAAAGTAAACGCAAATTTAGGAGATGGTGCAGTGTACTTTACATTAAAATCGAAAAAAGTTAAGTAAGTTTTTTTTGAATTTAATATAAAGTTCATGAAACTTTATCCTTAGAATGGAAAGTAAAAAGTGAAAAATTTCTCCATTAACTTCCATGATTAAAATATTCACTTTTCACTTATCATCCTAGAAAAAAAGTTTCATGATTGATACCCAGAAATGTGAACAAATAAAAACATTGTCGGAGAGAAATCTGAAGGTACCATTTCATACAGCTAATGAAAGCTGGCGTTTTACTTCTATTCCATTAATTTTCGTATCCAGCAAAGTTACGCTCAAAATTCAATATATATTGTTTAACTATACAGGGTGAATCAGAGTCGTTGTACCAATTTTTTACCCTATGAGAAAATAATTGACTGTACACGGTATAATTCAATTAGGTATGACTCTGATTCATTCTGTATATGAGTGCATTCAGAAGAATATGCCAATCAGATGAAAGAGTTCACTGATATTAATTAAATTAAAAGTTAAGTTAAAGAAAAAAAATAATTGAAAAGTTAAAAGTTAAATTTGTTTTATTTCATGATTTCAAGTTAACTTTTTTTTAATTAAAAACTAAAATTAAAAACTAAGTTAAAAAGTTAACTTTTTTAACTAACAAGGAGAGATTTCATACGTATTTATTTGGATTTTGATCAGTTTTTGCATGATTCTGGGATCTCAAAAAATAATTCTTGTAAAGTAGTAAGTTGCACTTTTGCATATTTTTCAAGAAAATCGTGATTAGGACACAACGATGGATCGTTTTCAAACTTTTTTACTTTTTGTTTAAACATAAATGAAATATTAAAAAAAATATTTAAAATATTAAAAATTAGAAAAATACATCTCCGATGGACATGAATGTATAGCATATAATCTGAATATAGGATCCGTATAATTTCAACCTTGATGTTAACTTTTAAAAAATCAAATTAAAAGTTAATAATTACCAATAAAATATAACTATAATATAAAGTTAAAAAGTTAAAAGTCTAAAATGTAACTAAATGAAGTTAAAATTAATTACCTTAACTTTTAACTTTTTAACTTAGCATTATTTAACTTTGATTATATTATGTATATTGTATTATTTTGTATTTTTTGTTGGAAACTCTTAAAATTGTATACACGTATAATATGTGCGAGACAATTTGTTCCCAAAATGAAGTATATTATTATACTTGTATAAAGGGAAATAATATTTATGTTGACGAAAATTTATATTTTTATCCAGAATGTGGTAAGTATTACTAATATTTCTTTATTTTGTAAGTAATGTTGTAACACACTAATATTATAACGTACAGAAAACGGAAAAATAATTTGCAAGAATTTGTTGGATGATGCGGAGATTGTGAATGAAGATCACTCAGATCCCAAATCAAGAGACCCAGTCTTTTTCATGTATCAAACTTCATATAGTAATGTCTATTTATTATATGTTTTTGTAGTTTTTCCCATTAAATTATTACATGAGTAGACAACAATCAATATCAATTTTGATTATTCATACATATTTGCAAATAAATTAATTACGTATACGTATATAGGTAATTTTTGGACAATTTCATTACATTACTATCTGCACGCATGTGCACAGAGCATAACGTACTAGGGAATTTTTTTAAACCACCGTTGTGTTTCGACTTAAGTTGGCGTCAGTATTTTAGTAAATGTTTTACGATTTGGCAAAATATATTTTCAAAACCGTAAAGTGTGGATGCTTGCGTATTGATCCCGTCTGTCTGAAAGTTAGATAGGCAAACAAGCGGAATAGGATATCTCTTCCTACTATTATAATCTATTTGTGCAACACGTGTAATTCATCGGGACCGATTCGCGCACAAGTGCAGAGAGATATTGGTTATGTTCGCTGTTTGGGTGAAAACAAATTGAAGAGCGATGTAGCGGTAAGTAAGACGGGTCATTCGCGCTAATATTGCAGAAACCTTAACGCACGGTGCACTTGCAGTAACGAGGCATACCCGGTTTGTACGCGTGGAGATTTGTTCACGACCAATTGGAACGAAAAAGTCCGCATAAATGTACGGCGGCAACGGCAGCAGCAGGTGCAACGACGTCCCCTGCACGGAACATCGAAACAATGTCCGACGGTTCTAAAATGGGCCTATTTGGCTCGAAGGACCGGAATCAGGAACAAAAAGAGAAATCTTCCAAGGACAACTCCCCATCCCGTTATGCACCATATGGCGTTGACAGCGATACCGAAACATACGATACCGAGGCCCTGAGCATGATGGATATCAACGATATCATCGGCGTACAATCCGGCGAACAGATTGGTGATTCAACTCTAGAAAGTGAAATCGCTGCTCTTTCACAGATTATTACAGAATCAAAGGTAGAACCGACCTTACAGGAGAGCTTAAAGCCAGTAACGCAACGTAGTTCTACGATACCGAGTCCTACTTCTAGTACTGTTTGTATCACAAGCACTGATAATATTGATATTCCTAATGCCGAATCCAGTATTGTGTCTGAAAAATGTACAGATAGCATCCATAAACTGCAGCAAGGAATGTCTGATCTTGCCTGTGAAAGTAAGACACAAGCAGAATCATCAATTACCACAAAACAAAGTGTTTCAGAGAATACAGAAATGGACCTTATAATTAAAAGTGATGAAGCTTCTAACGTAAATATTAACCAAGACACTATAGTATCTCCAGATAAAGTTGGTGATACATCCACAGTTTGTACAGCAGAATCTATTTGTACATTGTCTTCCAATAACAAGTCACACACTGAGATTAATTCCTCAACTGTCACGTTAAATGATGATACTGTACCGGAAACTGCCACAGAGAAAAATGTTGTTGAAAAGACAGAGGATAAAACTGTTGACAAAATAATTGACAGTCAAAATGAAATCAAAAGTGACATAAGGCCTATGGTAACAGTTGGTAACATTAGCAAGAGTTTACAACTAATAGGAGAAGCATATAATTCTGAGGATTCAGAGGAAACGGATGTGAGCGACTTGCCAAAAGAGACTACATCACTTTTTAAAGAAACTCTACTGCCGGATGTTTCTCCAAAACAGCACAAGGAAGACAATTCTGAAGCAACTGATATATTAGAGCAAACTACTGAAACGTCTTCAAAGTTAAATAATACTACAGATGCGACTATTTCAGAAGAATTAAATGCAAAAGTAGAAAACGTAGACAGTAAAATAGAAGATTCAAATATAAAAGAGTCCGAAGATTCTAATTGTAGTAAAACATCGCAACAAGTTTTAGAAATACAAGAAAATACTGATGATGCATCAAATAAAATAGCGGAATGTATCGATAATGATGTATCGAGTCACATACAAAGTAAAAATAATACTGAAATAGAAATGGATATAACTGAAGAAACAGTATTAGAACATCAATTTTCCAATGAAATTTCTAAGGAAACTGATTTATTTATTAATACATCCACTGTATCGACAATGGAATTAACTGAAAGTACAGACAAAAATAAGGAAAATATTGAAATAGAATTAATTATATCAACAGTTGCCGAAACAGAAAAGCAAGATAATTCTACAACTTTTAGTGAAAAAGAGACGCCAAATGCAGGAAAAGTAAATGATAATTGTCCTACTATTGATGATGCAAAAGAATGTACAAAAGATATACTTGACTGTGAAGCTAGAGATGTTTCCGTATCTGCAACTGAATCTCAGGAATCTACTTTAACTGAAATGTCTGATAAGGAATTAAATATGATAGAAGTGACAAGTAAAAATAATAATTCTCAGGAAGCAAATGTTATTAATAAAATTTGTCAGAAAACACACGATATTTCAGTAAAAACTAAAATTAATGATGATTCTCAAGAAACAGCTTTTATACAAGAGATTGAAAAAACTGCTACAACTTCCAATACTCAAGATAATATGGATGTAGTCAAGAAAACATCTGTGCCAATGAATAGAAATACATTTCAAACTGCATCAGATACAGCTAATAAAGAATTAATTTTAAATGAAGATATATCAACAAATCATCCAGATATTGAAGAAAAGAATGTAATGGATACACAACCTATAGATAATCATTTGTTAAATGAAGAAAATTCAGATTTGTGCTTTAAAAATTTAACAATACAAAATGATTCAACTAATATTAATGATTCTGAAAAAACAAATGTTTGCATGCAAAAAGATGTTCTTGGGCAAACAGATGAAACATTTACTCCAGTTGAATATGACAAATCTATTAAACAATTTCCTTTTATGTCAGAAAAATCTGAAATTGATGATACTGCATCTAATAAATTCGAGGAATTACATTCTGCTCCAATCTCGTGTGATAATTCAAGTAACATAATTGAAAATATAAGCAAATTTGAAGTTGAAGAAATAGAGGATGTAGAAAGGAAGATATCTGAAGCGATATCACTCTCTAAGAATGAAGATGAAACTTCAATGAAAAACAAATCAGAGAAAACGCTTGATCAACCTGAATGTATTCAAAAAGAAGTTAGTTCATCTGTGCAGATAGAAACTAAGTTAACTTCGGAAAACACATCTGCTAATGTATTATTAGAGAATGATACAAATTCATCATTGACTGAAAATTTAATTGTTTCAGAAGATGATGTAACAGATTACGTGTGCAATAAAATACAGAAAGAAGATACAGTCATGAAAAATATTACTGAGATATCGTTGAATGAGACAGCAATAAAAGTATCAGAATTAAATGAAGAGGAAATTAAAGAAATTGAAAAAGAAAAAAGTCATAAAATAAATTCAGATTTGGAATTGATAATTTCAGAAGTAGATATCCGGACAAATCAAAAGGATATCAATTTACAAGATGATGAAGATAAAAAATCGGGCGAAAAACCTGTAAAAATATCTGTAGAATCGAAAGAATCGATCGATGATAATGTAACACCGATAATCGAGGAGAATGTGAAATCAATCATAGATGAAGCCACTGATGCCAATTTAAAAGAGGTACAATCGAATGTAATTGATATTTCTTTATTACACGAAAGCTCGAGCGAAAATCTGAATGCCGAAAAATCAACGGAGAAACTGTCTCAAGATTCGGAAAGTATAGATACTCCAGCTCAAACTATAGACACTTTAGAGGGACTTTTGGATATAACTCTTATGTCGGACAACGAAAACTCTTCATTAAAGGATATAAAAACTGAAGATAAAGTCCTAATGGAAGAAATAGTAAATAAAAATATTGATATGGATCTGTTATTAGATCAAGCAAATCAAAGCGAAGCAACCATGACGCAAAATTCAGACTACATAACAAACGTGATTGCTAGTTGTTTGACAAACAGAGATAATGAAATGAGCGAAGCTAATATCAACATATCAAGTAATGATAAAATTACCGAAAACGAGGATAGTAGCTTAAAAATGAACGAAGACATGAGTACGGTAAATGAGACGGCGGATAACGAAAAGATAATAGAAGAATCTCTTGAAACGGACAGCAATTTGCAACAGAATGATTTGAACATGGATTTCGAGAGCAACCGATTAGAGACAGTCGATTTGGAGGAAAGTGAAGCGAAGCTGGAATTGTCGCAGGATATTTTGCTGGAGGGCGTGAGTGAAAATCTTTCCCAACATGCTGATACTCCTATCGTCATCGAGAATTCGCAGTCGAGTTCGGAAATCTCTGAATTAGAGTCTGCGGTAAAATTCTTACAAGAATCCGAAGAGCAGACGATAGACTCTCTGGTACTGTCACCAAAAATGGTGGAGAGTGTCGTCGAGGATATAACGAAGCAGGCAAACGCGGAGCTTTACGTGTCCGATGAAATTGATAATTATGCGAACGCCGAATCCGAATTGGAGCATCTGAAAGACACTGCGGATGCTATTTCCATCTCGGAAGCCGAGATCATATCAGAGGCTGCTAAGTTGGAAAACGAGCGGAAATTCGCAACGCAAATGCAAAACGTTCCCAGTATCATTGTGAAGGACACCGAAGAAGAGATAAATGAGACAGAAGCTTGCACATATTCGAAGACGTCGTCTGATACGGCTTCTGTCGCAGATAGTTCCTTGAATACACAAACAGTCACACGTGTGAAACAATTACACGAAGGAAAAGAAATTGTAACCATTCAATCATTGCTCACAGAAAGTATTCCGGAAAGTGAGCTGATTTCAGGAATGTCAATATTGGAAGAACGATTGATGGAACCACCGAAGATCGAAATACCTATTCTGGATTCGGCTAAAGTGTTGGAATCTTCCATTAGTCCTAACGATAATCTTCTCATACCGAAGGACGCGAGAACTATCGCGTACTCGAGGATGTTGGAATCACCAAAATCGATTGACAAGATTGAATCGAAAGGCGCCGATATGCCACGTAAAGACTCTGAGAAGCACTCAGATTTCGAGAATGTCGGTTCGCCAAGAATAATCCTGAAGATTGCAAAATCGGCGATCACGGACTGCAGTGAACCGCGATCGCCGAAGAGTCCAAAGATTCGATCAGCTACGAATTCGCCGAATCCGGACGATAGTCCGGGTCAGAAGTTAGGAAAGATTAAATTGAAGTTATCGAAGGGAGGCCACCCCTCTATAATATCTAACGAGAATCTGGACGAAGTCAATCAGTGGCACACTGACAACACATCGTCGTTATCTCCTATCGGCATGAAAATTAAACTATCCAAATCCGGTGACGCTTCAATCGTGGGTACAGAGAAACACGAAAGTCTAGATGATTCAAAGGAAACAAAATATAAAATTGAAGAGCCGAAAAGAACGGATTCTCCGATCGGTATGAAGATAAAGCTATCCAAGTCTGGAGATGCTTCGATCATCTCCGATTCCAGGCAACAGGATATCAAAGAATCTCTTACAAAGCATAAAGAAAAATTAGAGATACCACAAGGAAGCCCAAAAAGAACAGAATCTCCGATCGGCATGAAGATCAAGCTCTCCAAAACTGGTGACGCTTCTATTATTCAAACTGATAGGCAAGAATCTTTAGAGGAGCATAAGGAAATTACACAAAAGCGAACCGATTCTCCAATTGGCATGAAAATTAAACTGTCAAAGACCGGTGACGCTTCTATCGTATCTCCGGATACTCCTGAAGACTTTACGAAGATAAAGGAAAAGCAGGATTATTCGGAACTACCGAAAAGAACCGAATCTCCAATCGGAATGAAGATAAAACTATCCAAGTGTAAAGGTGGTGCATCTATTATTTCTGTAGACAATGCTGAAGATACAAGAGATAAATTGGAGATACCCGATCCACCTAAGCGCACTGAATCACCACTTGGTATGAAGATAAAGTTATCCAAAACCGGAGATGCATCTATTATACATTCCGAGGTCATAGATGATGTTAAAGAAATAAAATACAAAGACAAATCTGAAATATCGCAAGACACTGTGAAAACGTCTGAATCTTCTGGAATCAAGATCAAGGTGAAGACAGGCGAAGCAACATCATCAGGCTCGCCGGATGTTGCCGAGGAGCAAGAGATATTCCAAGCCTCCGAATCATCAACAGGTGGCATTCCGAGAATCAAAGTATCCAAATCTGGGGATACATCGATTGTTTCTAATAAAACGGAATCGATTGAAGATTCAAGATTACGGGAGAGTCAGGCAGAAGCATCAAAGAGAACAGAATCTCCACTTGGTATGAAAATCAAACTGTCCAAGAGTGGTGATGCTTCTATTGTGCAGAGCGAGGCTGTAGCTGAAGAGCATCAAAATAAGATTACTCGTGTGTCTGATACGGAATATTCAAAAGGTGGCGATTCATCTCTCGGGATGAAGATCAAACTATTCAAGTCAGGTGATGCTTCTGTAGTTGAGACACCTTCCAGTTCTTCCGAGAAGAAAGACAAGCAACAGAGACGCAGAGATACCGCCGAATCGCCGCTGGAGATGAAGATCAAATTGTCCAAAACTGGTCACCCAACTATTGTAGCATGCGATAATCACGGAGAGTCCTCCATGCCCAAAGGTAAGGATCCAGCAGCTCTGGATGCAGCAATGAATTTTTCTCATAGGTATATAGAGCACGCTGCAGCGCATAAGGAATCCACATTGAAAATCCTCAAGACTAGCAGTCACCATCCGTCTATTCTGCAGAGCAATCGTTCTGAACTGACGATTGAGCCAGTGCAGGTGCAGAGCAGAAAGCAACCAGCAGAAAATGTCCAACAGCAAATCGAAATATCGCCCAAGCGTAAAGATGTAACGATCTCCCCAGTTGAGAACAAAAAATCTAAGCTGGAGACGCAACTCTCACAGATCTTGCCGGAGGTTACCATCCAACCAGTATTGTGTCGGGATCAGAAACAACAGCAACAGCAACAGCAGCAATTGTTGTTCGATCCTAAAACGAGTCTAATCAGTCGACAGCAGATGAATGTGATCAACCAGGAAATCAGTATCACACAAGTGCGGCCAGACAGTGCTTCTGACAAGTTTAAGGATACGTGCAAAAATTCACCAGGTGGATTGTCGGATTGCGAGATCATCGAACATCGTCCAGAACTGATAATTGTCAACGAAAATTCGAACTCCAGCCAAGATGTTGTCATTATAGAGGAAGTGACTCCTAACAGAATAGCCGATATCAAGGTTCCAAAGAAGAGAGGAAGACCACGAAGAAATCCCGCGGCACAAGTTCAGCAGTCTCCACAAATGCTGATGTCCAGAGATCCCCTAGCCCTGGACGAAATGCAGCAAGTTCCTGCGCAACAATTCGAACACAGGGAAAATGAGAGACCTAAGAGAACCTGCAGAAACCAGAAGAGTTACGCTCCGCCTAAAAGAGGTAGAGGACGAGGTCAGTTTCTTTTATAATTAATATTAATACGTGAGTAAAGTGTAAGTATTTAATTTTAGAAATTGATAGATTCACATTGCGAGAAATAGAAAAATAACTATGCTATAAAGTATTCGCGAAAGTACTTAAATATTATATTTACATTTGAAACATTATAGTTAAAGATAGTTAAAAATTGTAAATAAAAAAATATGAGATAAATTATCATTGACGCGATAAATTTAACATATTAATTATTTTAAATATTTTAATTATTTTAATTATTCTATGATACATCTAATTAATATATTAATTTATAATTTAATTATATTTATTACTTAATTTATTAAATTAAAAAAAAATAGATTCTTTAATAATCCATAAGAAGATTCTTATCTATATAAAGAGCAATTTAGAGATGCAAAAAATGTTTCAATGAACTTATATAGTTCAATAGAAAATCAAGATAAATCATAAATATAAGAAGAATTCTAAACTCAATCGAAATAAATCAATAAATATTGAAAAATACCTTTATGAGCCGACACAAGATGACAGTGTATATATAATTTATTGTATTAAACGAAATATTTTACTATACCATTTTTATCCAAAATATCGGAAAGAACAAAAAGATGTTTTAAGATTCCTGACATTAATATGCCATATAAACACATTAATAAATCATGGGAATTCATTAAAATATTTAAGCATAAGCTTCCCATTATGTCACATATTAATGTAGTTTACAAAATTGAATGCAAAGATCGTGATGCGTCTTATGTAAGACAAACAAGTAGAATTTTAAAAAAGAGAATTAACGAGCATAGAAATCACATTGGAATACGACACAACGATTTGTGATTACGGAGCATAGATTGGAAAATTCACACGGTTTCGACTGGGACAATATCAACATTTTTTATGAGGTCATATTTTACAGAAAAGACTAATTTTAGAAATGATACATATATATAAACAGACGAATAGTCTAAAACTTATAAAATGACACGGACTTTTAGACTCTACATATTTTTATTTATTATGACTTGTTGCTTTCTTCTCTTCTTGATCGTACATTTCTATATTACTGTCTTTACTTCTGTATTACTCATTACATTCTTAGCTCTTGGTCTGACAGTGTTTCAAATATATTCCACACATTTACATTTAAGTTTGATGATTATCTTTAAAATTTATTTTATATAATAATGTTTTAATAAATGTTTAATAAAACATATTGTTTTATTATTTAGTAAATTTGCCAGTTTGATATCATTCTATTATTGGGCTAAATATATTTGAGGAATTATGCGCAATATCACCGATCTAATATTCTTACGTTCATCAATTAATCTGATTATAGAATGATTCAATACATTTATAAGATTATTTAGTTATCTGCGTTTATATTTCATTATATTATGTATAATAAAGATAATTGACACTATTTATTGTATTATACTGAAGAGGATTCGAATCAAGGGTCGAAATATATAGATATATATAGATATGTAGATATGTAAAAATTTAAAAATAATAGCAAAATTACACTGAAAAATTTTCTCTGATAGGAAATGTCTGCATCATCTTTTTGCGAAATTGATTGAAAAAGGGATAGGAAGAACAAAAAGATACAGAGTATAATGAGACTATACAGTCAACAAATAATTTTATAGAAAAAAATGAATAGAAGAAAAAAGACATAATTTCCACTCCAATATCTATTTATATTTTAATATCTCAATCATTTTTTTTTTTAACAGGAAATATTAATTTTTTCTTTGTTGTATCTAGGTCGCGGTAAACGCAAACTAGATAACGTGGAACCTCAAGTTGGAAAGAAGGCTCGTGTAGATCAAGATTTAGACGCTATAGAAGCTTCGACAATGGCTGTCATTACTATAGACGAAACACCAGCACAACAAGAGTCACTTCGAAAATCGTCAGAACAACTGTACAAAGCGTTGAAACAACCACCCATAGATCGTAAAAGTATGAGTTCCACATTAAGTCGCAAAGAAGCGGGGAAAAAAGATTGTAAAGCCTCGAACTCTGAGATCGTGACATTAGACCCTGCCAGGTTGTCGGATGTTCAAGAAGATGCGAAGAAGGCATCTACGAGTCAGAGTCCATTGGTCTCGAAAGTTGACGAACAGCCTAAAAAACCGACCTTAGAAATCGTCTCTGAGAAAACGCAGAAGTCAGCAGCAAAACATGCTGAAAATAAAGGTAAGATGTCAGACGGGATTAAAGAGATACCTGTACCTCCCGGACATTCGAATTGGCTGACGCCAACGTCAAAGAAGCAAGCAGATTCAACAGCCATTAGAGGTGAAACAGTGTCGACGGTACAAGTGATCGATGAAGAAACAAGAATGAGCGCCGAATCCGGCTCAAGGTCCCAAACACCAGCTAGAAATATACCAGCACCAAGTATGTATTTACATTAATATTAACACATATATATTGTTATTGTAATACAATAAATAAATATTATGCAATGTTAAAAATAATAAACAGTCATAATTAATATAGTGATTTAACGTACTATTTCATTGTTTTATTTTACATTTTGTTATATATTGTATAGAGATATATTCTATAGAGAGTGTATTAGTATATTTTAATAATATAACTTAATATTTTTTTGTATATATTGATATTACATTGATATTTATATGATTGTATTTCTATTTATCTATTTCTTTTTTCTTGTTTATACTTTTTATTTGTATAAAATCTTTATATTGAAAAACTAATCTCTAACTCTTGTGTTTAATTAAAATCTGATTAAAAATGTAACTTTATAAAGAATTAGTTATATTTTCATTAATAGTATTTATTTGTAATATGTAAATGGAATTATATTAAAATAATATAATTTTTATATTAATAATATAATTATACATAATTGCTTTTAAAAGAATGAATCTCTAGAAAAAATATTTTTATTTTAGTTGAAGAGTTGAGTTGGTTGAATGTATTGGTACACATCCAAAACTTCAAGCTGGCTAAAAATAGATCTTTTCTTGTGGCATAAGATATCTCTCAAGTAACTAAATACGAAATTGTAATAATGTGCTCAAATATGAGACAGTGTACATTATTTCTTTTATTTGCAATATGTGTTGTAATCATGTTGTGTTTAGCAGCGCTAAAAACGCTCATATTAATTCGTATATCATCTATATAAATATATATATATATATATATATATATATATATGCATTATGTTCGTGTGTTTGTACATATATTTATAAAAAATATTTTTTGGGATGTCACAAATGTGTCAAATTAAGAAAAAATATTAAATATAATAAAATATAAGGAATATACTAAATTTACTAATGCAATATATAATAAAGTACGAATCTTTTATTATATTTATATCTAATATAATATTAAATGTTAAAATATAAAAAATATATAAGAAAAAGCTGTAAAAATTATGTAAACTAAATAAAATATTTTTTTTATTCATTCAGTGAATCCGCAGAAACTTATATGAAAAATTAGAATGTATTTATCTATAGAGAAATTAATTTTTTTTACAGCTTCAGAAACAATAATAAATGAAGAATCGCAAGGTAGTGTTCTAAGCACTGCTACGACGGAGTCCGAAAAAGTCAAAGTAAAAAACCGAAGAATGGAGATTAATTTTGATCCCGATGAAGGACCTTTCACTGTTGATAAAATAGCAGAATATGAATGGCCACTGGATCGAAAGGGTGAAACCTTTATGATACAAGAACAAATATCACAGTATCTTGGCGTAAAGTCTTTTAAGCGCAAATATCCTGATCTCAAACGCAGAGTAGTTGATATGGAAGAGAGAAATTATTTGAGGGAGAATGGATTAGTCAGTGAAGCAATGTGCGATATGGGTAAGTTTATTTTTATTAGTTTTCCTGTAAAAGGAGATTTTCATGTAAATCTCTGATTATATATATAAATTTATTATTTTATCATGTATAAATATAGAAAGAAAGTTTATCCATTTATAAGAAAGTTTAAAAAATAATTTATATTTATATAAATTTGAATAAACTGCCTGAATTTTTTTCTTAATAGATTATTTTACATGTATTTTCCTTCAAAAATAAAAGTTTGAAATAAAGAAGTAATATAAATAAAATTTTAGAAACTCAGTTTTCTATGCCTCTCTCTTCTATTATATACATTTATGTCAGTATATTATATTACAAAATGCATTTATATTGCTATATCACATTACAACAGGACTAACTGCGATATGTAGCTCCGAAGTACTAGATGTAATGTGCAGTGATTTCCCCGATCAGTACGAAGAATATCGCAAACATATGCGCGAAAAACAAGTTAAGGAACATTCCAAGAAGCAGAAGGAACTTACGGCGGCAGCAAATGCGGAGAGAAACAGGATAGATCTCGCAGAAATGGCAATGCAGTCCGCATTTACATGGAACGCTAATTTAAATAAAGCTCGCAAGGAACAGCGCAAATATTGCTTAGATCTGCAGACTTTCACAATTCATCAACCACAGAAGCAACATAAAGCCGATTCGGAGCACAAAGTTGGTCATTATCCTGTTGCTCTGATACCAGGACAGTATACCGATTATTATCGGGAATATACACCTGCAGAATTGAGGTATTATCCGCTAAATACGGTCTTATATGGACCCACACGACCTAATGAACGTAAAAGTGATAGTCAATCAGAAGGTTCTCAGAGTGATAGCGATAGCGAATCATCTTCCGATGACTCAAGGTTGGTAACAACGTTATAAAATATATAGTTTATTCTTAAGAGTTAGAATAAATTATTATATACGTGAATACGTAGAAATGTGATGTGAATTATTATATATGTAGAATGTGATTTCAAAAAGATGTCAAAATTTGCAAACACATGTTAACAAATTAGAATTTATTCTAAACAATATTATATGTTTGATTTATAATAAATTAATATTTACATATAATATAAAGTATAAAGATGATATGATAATGATTGTATTTGAACAGTTCATCCTCTAGCGAAGGTACACAAGATACGGAAGGATCTCAATCGACCATGGACGAAGTAGACATGGAAATCTCGAATTCAAAAGATGACACAAAGTTAAAATGCAAGATGTGCCTGAAAGTTTTAAATAAACATAACAAGAACGAAATATTAATTCAATGTGGTACTTGCAATGGAAACGGTAAATATAATATTATAAATTGAATTGCATGTGATTTTTTTTATGGAGCTAACCAAGCCTCATCATTTTCAGTTCATCCATCCTGTATAGATTTAACATTAGATATGGTACCACACATTCAATCATACGCATGGCAATGCACTGATTGTAAAACGTGTGTACAATGTCATGATCCTGCAGATGAAGACAAAATGCTCTTCTGTGATATGTGCGATCGTGGGTAAGTTACTTGAAAAAAAACTTAAAGCTCCTGAGTACTCAGCTAAGAATTCTGCGTTGACGGTGGCGACACAGAATCAGACGGCGGCCTGGTGATAGCCACGCACACAAGCATGAGCTCATGTACATATCTTCTCGGTAAGCCGAAGGCGAGCATATGTACATGGGCTCGTGTTTATGTGCGTGTTACAACGTCTTGTTCAACCATTTATCGCAACGATAAATAGCTGAACTATTGACGTTTGACAAAAAAAAATGAAATTTGTGTTGCATGCTATTTCGTTATTATTTGCTTAATTGTGAAAATGTGAAAATCTTGTACTTATGAAAGTCCTAAAAATGGAGGGAACCTATTAGTTATTTTGGGATTTTATATGTAAAAATGTATATTTCACTCGTTTCAACAGCTGTTAGATCGTGTATTTCCTGCCGAAAAGAAACTCACTTTACGTGCCTTTTACGACCATTTACTGACTGTCAAGGGAGGAAAAAAGTTTTCGATTTTTACAAATGTTTTAAAGCGATCTTGTTATTTATCCAAATTGTCTTTATTTACAAATGACATGCAACATAAATTAACGTGTCCTCACTTTTGATCACGATTCCAACATGGCCACGGCAACTACTCAGGAGCCTTAATATACACTACATATCACATAAAATTTCTGCAATTACAACTCAGAAACTCGATGCTTTAATACCTGTCTTGTTAAAAAGAAAAAGAAAGTTACACAAAATATCAATTATAATTTCTAGAAGTATGTTAATTTGCTGCAAATTAACTATTATTTGAAATGTTTACCTAGTATAATTTGAACCGCATGTTTAGGTATCATATTTATTGTGTTGGTTTGCGACGAGTACCACAGGGAAGATGGCATTGTCAGGAATGCGCTGTATGCGCGAACTGCGGTTCGAGAGAAGCCGGCGGTGCCAATTCGGACCGAAATAGTGTTGCGCAATGGCAACACGAATATAAAAAGGGCGAGAAAAATACTCGAATATATGTCTCGACGCTCTGTGTACCATGTTCGAAGTAAGTATATAGTCAATTATTGATTTTTCGAAAAATGCTGGGCTTTAATTGCTTGATAATCTCCATTGCTCATATCATAACACTTTCGACATCTTCTCTTTTATCAAATCTATATAAGGTGTTCAGTAAGAAATGTACTTTGCAAAAAATATTTTCTATTGAGAAATAAAATAATTTTTTGTTTTTAATTTGATTTCTATAATACAATTTTAAAGTTTTAAGTATTTTAGGATAATTATATCTCTTTACGGTCTTACTTAAAATTCTTTTAAAATCAAATACAGTTATGTAAACAGTTATGTCTAGAGAGAATTAATTTAAAATGAAAAAAAAATAAAGTTTTTCTTCCATTTTTGAATTATAATTTGTCGAAATGTTATTTTAATAAATTATGCGTTAAAAATTCTATTCTCAATGGTTTTGTTAAAAGTCTATAAATAATAATATGATATGAAGTGTATTAGTATGTGATGTATTGTCTTCCCCCTTTCTCCATGTACCAAGCACCATCATAATACATAATATACCCTTACCTGAATTCACTAACCACATGATCTTTATAACAAGGCTGTGGCGAAAGGGTCGCTATTGCCCGCACTGCAGTCGCTGTCATACCGCCCAAAGGCTCGACCTGGAAGCGAATCTAGTGCATTGCAGCGCATGTGACAAGTATCTGCACTTAGGTATTGACACCAAGTTTTCATATGATTCAGTTAATTTAACATTTTGAGCGCCGAGCACATGTATTTACACATTAACTTGTGTTTCTGATTTCATGTGAACAAAATCATGGTAAACCTTACACGGGTTCATCAAAAACTGACTTCAGTCGATGAAATTAATAAGCACATAATTAGCTACACATTTACTACATTCTTTTATTTTTATTAAATTTTTATTGTATTCCCAGAAATTTTATTTCATATACTTGATTTGCAAAAACATTACAGGCCACGAGGTTTAACTTTCAAACGCTCAAAGTGTTAAGATCATTGCATGTTGCAATACAGGAGCATTGCACGCGCCATCGAATTTTGTTTGATCATCGCTATTTTAAAAGCCATGTTTAAATTAATTGCTATTTAGTGCGTACATATGCATATGTACATTTGCATTTCTATCTTGTTCTGTCAAATAAGAAATACAAATTGTATAGTGAATGGCCATAGTGCAAAGGTGTTTAATCTGACATATGTCTATCCATATGTCTATCTTTATCCATCGAAAGATTATTTGTTTTTTTTTTATCATCATCTTTTTATTAACATTATTTATTTCTTGATAATATTTTTTGCTTTAGATCGAAAAATAAAGAATCTTAAAAAAGAATTATCTGCTCAAAACAAAAATATCTAAACACCTCTGTTCTAGAGATTAAAGCTACTGTCTCGCGATATTATATATCGTATAGAATAATATATGTGTGTAGCAATATATAATTTTTTCAGAATGCGTGGAGACCAAGGGAATAATGGTTGACAAAAAAAATTATCAATGTGATTTCTGTACACCATCGACCAGCCAGCATGTAAAGCCTTTATTGTCGAAGGTGCTCAAAACGTGAATATAATTATTGTAACATTGTCAAGAAAAAGAAAATATCGTGTTGTATAATACCAATGCCAGTGGTGTATATTATACTATTATATTAAAGTAAATAAGTTTTTTATTGAGTGCGTTTGTAGACAAATGCGCGCAAGATTTTCTTCTGGAGTACTTCATGACAAACGAGTTACATTGTACATAGTTGCGAAATGAGTCATTTAACTTTTAATTATGAATTTTTAACATATTGTTTATCGCAAGAACAGTGAATTGTTTAGTAAGAAAAAGACTGAATGTGTTTAGTTTTGAGCAAAATTACAAGATATGAAGTGACAACGCGAGAAATCGCGCATTTTCCCTTGATTATAAATTCTTTATTCTTTGACGAACTTGAAATCTATTATTGTATACCATAAGCTTGATTAAACGTGCATTTTATAACACTCTCTTTTACAGTATTAAAAAAATTCTTTTATAAAGTAAAAAAAGAATTTATTTAATATAAATTGAAAGATAAGGCGTTATCACACGTTTACATTTCACAAATTTAATTTGCGAAAATTATGTCGGCTTATCACTTACAAGAATATAAATGCAAAATAAGAACATATAATTATTGTTCATATAAGCATTGTAAAATCGAAAGCGAGTGATTTTCTAAATGTTTCTGTATAGATAAAATTATTTATGTAAAAATCTAAACTTTTATGTTTAATGTAATCGTGATAATAAAAACAATTTTTCATCAATCAAGTGTAGAATAATATATATAATTTATTTTTTAAGTACACAGATATATATATATATATATATGTGTGTGTGTGTGTGTGTGTGTGTGTGTGTGTGTGTGTGTGTGTGTGTGTGTGTGTGTGTGTTGTGTTGTGTGTATATGAATATATGTATACATATTAATAAATAATACATATTCTAGTTAATATAAATATATATTATTTATTATATATTAATGCATATATTAATAATGTATATATGTATATCTCTTTTTAATAAATTATATATATTAATATAATTTTTTTTTTCAAAATTTTAAATAAATATTACACTAAAAATTAAATCATTTTTTTTGTCGTCGATATCATCTTTGCCTATTCAAGACATTATTAACATCAGAGAAGATGCATTTTTCTCTTCATTTTCGAAAACAGTACAATATCATTATTGGATAAATTTATATTCTTACATTTTTTTTTAAATTACCAACTCGGATATTCTTGAAGAGAAAGAACCATATCAGTATACCGTTAATAAGTTTTGTAAAATATTGTCTTTTCTGTCGATCGCTATATATATATGTAGAACAGAAGGGAAAGAAATAAAATGTGAAACTAAAAAAATAGCTATTTCTTAAAAATATATATCATTCTCTTTATTTTTCTTTTACGACATAATCCTCGGATTAATGTTCTGTTGCGGAAATCAGATGTGAAACATCCTTTCTTTTGCATGTGTTTTTACATACTTATCATTACAGAGTATCCACATTTTGAAGAGTGCGCTCTTTCTCTTTTTCGCTGTCAAAAATCAGTTATAATATATTTATATAAGTGTTAGATTATATTGCATTATGTACACATACAGAAATAACGAATAATTGCGACTGTTTAAAAAATGAGCAAATTGCAAAATATAAACTTTGGCATATCGTTGCATCAACCTTGTATATAATATTACATCAGAATAATCTTAGAGTTTGTATTGCAATGCAATCTGTACAAGATATTTCTAAACAGTGCGTACGCGCGAAAAATATAAAACTACTGCATAGCATGTTATATCGAGTTGGCCGACTTCAATTTCTTTTCCTGGTTTCTTTAAAACTACGATGTTTTAGTCATGGTATATTTTTTTCCACCATAATTTCGGTGACACACTCAATCAATCATATATAATTATCTAGCGATACCGGCAGCATTAATGACAGCGAAGAACATCTTTGTGAAGAATGTATATACATACATATGTATGTTTCACATGTGTTCTATGTGCTCCAATCATAAATTAAATCGCATCGGAGACACCCAGTGATAATCCATAATTTCTTCCTCGCGACAACAATCATTCGTTTCCTTCCTTTCGTTTAGAATTCGAGTAATGTCGAGTGCTAGTTTAAAATGGCTGTGTACGATTTAATGTCGCTTAGAGAAACATCACACATGTTAATTAACATTCCGCATATGATTTACAATGTCATAAAGTAACGTATACTTTGAGCAAAAGAAAAAAGAAATCTCAGCGTAATCAGCAGTACAATTCGTACGAGTATTATTATACTTAATATGTAGTCGCGTTGTTAAAGAGCACTTATGCGCTAAACGGGGACGGGCTCACAGCTCAGAATTGCACTTGACCCGTCATTGACTAGTAGTACTCGATATACAAGATAATATAGCGTCTGTTTCTTCTTAGCTGCACTTTTGTTGTTATTATTATATTCAAAAGATACGGAATGTATCTTCAATATTCGTAGGAAAATGGAGCTTGCGAGAAAACTACATAAAAGTAGTGGCTAGAAGAAACAGCGGTGTAACTACATCGTCAGTAAATGTCGAACCAACAGCCGTGTCTCTCGCGTATGTAACGCGTATGAAACGCGAGTGCTCAAATACATCTATCGGACCGTCAATGAAGCAAAATAACATCGAGAATTATTTGCGCACGTATACAAAACTTAATTTTAAATTCCTTTGCAATGCCGCTTCATTCTCCTTTGAACAGCACTGGATTCATAACGATCAAAAAAATTAAAGCAAAAGCTATAAAAAGATGTATAAAACAAAAGTGCTGTTTAAAAAAAAAAATACACAAAGATTCACACAATTTCGATTGTAATTCACAATCAGTCAAATTATAGTTGCACTCCGTGAGTATTCTATAAAATGAGTATTCTCATAAAATGAAACAAAAAAACTTTAAATGTATTTTTTTTCTTTTTCTCGTGTCAAAACAGCTGTCTTACTTGCGTGCTGTTTTTCAAGCATCAATTTTTTTATCCTAAATGTGCGCTCCAATTCCGATGAATAATTGACAGTGTAAAAAATCATTTTGAGTATTTACTCGTGCCTAATACCATATATAGATAATAAAGTACTGAAATTGTGTAATTGAATAGCCGGTATAATAGTAATCACTAAATTCTGCGTAGAAAACTTCGATAGGACGTTGTGAAGAAAATTTGGGCCCAGAAAGCTGCCGACTTTGTAAAATATTCGCAAAATACATGTTGGATTTGTGCTTTGCGAGCCTTTCCTGAGTTTACATAATAGATAATCGAAAGCCTCCGACAATTCATTTGCATTCAGCTCCATGGATGGCAAACTCGTCTCCGTTGTCAAATTACCAGTGGAATTGGATGAACCTGTCCATAAAAATATCAAATTTTTGAAGAAAAAGCTTTTGTTAAAAATATTTTTAAATATTCACACGAACTGATTTAAGTGTAAAAAATTAATACCTGATATTAATAATTTATTCAGATTTATTGTATTATTTTCTACTCTATTAATTATATTATTATTAAAATATATTATATTTTTTTTATTATTTTTAAACTATAAATTTCAGTATTTTATATTTAAAATGGATAAAAAAATATATTTATGAAAAGAAGTTCGAAAAATATGTTTTAAATAAGTTATCAAAAGAAATTTACCGGTAGACATGTAACATACAATCGCCGAAACATTATTTTCATAATTCCATCTACGCCTGATGGCTATCCTAAAATTAGCCACACATTTTCCTGTTTCCTCGTCTACAATAAATAATAAGATATATGTAATAATAATAATACATCTCTCGCTTTTAATTTAAATTAAAAAATAGAAAAATATATTTGCTGTAAGTTATACTGTAAAAATAACAAAAAATGAAGAAAAAAAATATTTTCTATTTAACTTACAGCAAATATATCTTCGTCAGATAAGCTTTGAATACTTACACTCGAATCGGTTATTATCCCTATGAGCCCAAACACACCACTCAACTTGAGCACCACGTGGTAAATTTGGTACAACAACGTAATCTATAATAGCATTTCTAGTCCTCCTTTCCCACTCTTTTCTCGCATCTGCTATGTAACTAGAATGAGTCAGGAAACAGATACCTTGTACTATATCTCGAAGTTTCGCATCCATAGCCTTAACAATACGGTCTATGTGCCTCAACGTTAAACGACACTGCCGTTTAATATTCATGTCTAGAAGATTCATATTGCCAGGCACCAAAGGTATTTGCCCAGCAACTAAAATAACATCACCTACCTGTACAGAAAATTACATTTTTTATAAAACAAATTGTCTTAAATTTTTTTAATATAAAAGATTACAAAAAGACTAAATAATAATATTGAAAAAGATTTTAAGATCAATTTCCTTAAAAAAACAAGACGCCTCAGATGTCAGTAAAATACACATTTTATTAATTTATATATATATATATATATATATATATATACAATGAGACTCCCGAGACCTATTATACGCGAACCAAAGAGTTGAGAGATTATCAGATCTCTCACCTCAATAATAGATGAGCCAATCAAATTGTGAGTAGGTATCTATCGATAACTTGGGTTTAAATTACATAATAAAAGTTTTTTTATTTTTTTCTCTACATATCCTATGAGTAGAGATAAATATCTCCACTCATAGGATATGCAATGCAAAGTCGGAATCTGGAAATTGTACTTACACGAACAGCCTGAGAGTAAGGACCAATATTGGCAGGTGCCCAATGGCTTATACTTTGAACCTGCATCGTGTGTCGCTTACAGGCCCATTTATCGCCGCTTTCTTGGCTCTCCTTATATGCTGTTGCATCAAGTGCGACATGTACGTTCAAAGGACATTCTACACATATACGAACTGGCGGATTTCTCTTACCCAACCAGGAAACGTATACTTCGTTTATAGCCTTGTAATTCGACATATCTTTTATGTACAATGTTATCGCGACTATGTCAGATGGGCATAAATTTTCATTTTGTATCAGAGCTATAATTAGACAAATATTATATATAAAAAAGATTTATTAATATTGATTTTTTATGTTATCAATTAAATTTCGAATAAGAAATAATTGTTAATTTAAATAATTACTAAGCCGAAAAGTATGCGATTAAGATGTGAATTTTACTGCTTAGTTTTTCCAGTGCCTCTTCTGTAGCAGGTGTTATATCCGGATGTTTTCCTACAATACCTCCAAACCAGAACCATCCTGTTTGATTTCTGTTAACAACCGCAGCATCTGGGCAATCTTCATCTTCGTACAAAATCTCCATTGGGCTTGGAGGATGAAACTGACCTGTATATTCACACAGATATATTTTGATATATTTTATATGCATTTTTCTCTGTTCTTTTTCATGATGTTTGCTGAAATCTTGTAAAAAAATTCTTTGAGAATTCCCGGATTTTTCAGATTTTTTTTTTAAATTCTAAGAGATCAGAGAATTTGTAAATGAAATAAAGAGGTTTGAAATAAAAATGTCGAATTAGAATGCAAGCAATACAAATAAAGTAATATATTAAAAACTAATAGAAGAAGATAAGGATTCTAATAGATACAATTTTGACTAATCTATCATTTTCTAAAATTATAAAGTTGCGAAACCTATAAAATATGGGCAAGACATAACTACAATATCATTATTATATTCTGGTATCTTCTATGATATGTCACTAATTTTTTATTAAAAACCCGTAAGATACATACGTGAATATACACGGACGTGTATACCATATTCACTGCTAATTGTTAACATTTTACATTATCAGGAAAAAAAAGTTTTAAAAAAATAGAACTTATAAATTTAAAAGTAAAAAAAAATTTCTCTAAAATTCTCAAAATTTCTCTAAATTCGAATAAAATTCTATAAAAATCCGTGATTTTTGGGGATAAAAAGATTCCAAATTTTCCAGGTAGTAAACACTATTTTTTCTACCTGAGTTCGATGCCTTCAAACTATTACTTTCACATGCATGCTCATCATTTTCATCTTCTGATAAATTACAACCATCATGTAGCTCAGGACCAATGATTTCAGCAATATAATCCTGTGGGGACTTTATCAAAACATTTTTTAGTCTCTCAGATAGACTTAACTTCTCCAATTCTCCATTCTAAAAAATAAGTCTTCATTTTGATGACACTTGATAGTGTCTTACAATTATCAACGTGATATCCAAAAACTTACGTCCTTATTTTCTAAATGGATCTTTGTAAATCCGAGGTATCCTACAGGCGCTACGTCATCCCTCGAATTTACAATACTCTCATACTCATCACTAAAAAAAATTAAAAAATGAAGTATTTATATATATATATAGTTATTCAGAAGTACATAATACATAAATGTAAACATGTAATACTTACATTACAATACTTTTAGCAAACAAGGGGCAATCTAAGGTAAAAGTTTCATATTCTCCTCCCTCTCCACATATGTTTACTCCATATTTTTCTTTCTATAAATAAAATTTATAGATTATGAAAAATAAATTTGAAGCTATATTTTCAATTTTGTTTCATTATATGTATTATATCTATAATCAAGATATCAGAATATCTCCTAATTATTGACAAAGTGTTTATATATAGATAAAAAGGATTAAATTGAGACGAAAAGTCCTGTATCCTGTATAAGTCATTTTGCAATTTTCGCAACAATTAAGCAAGATTAATAAAGATCGCACATCCGGCTTACTGTCAAATGCAAGCACGCGACAAGATACGACTACCCAGCTACATATGTTGCTAGGTGTGCAATTGTTTACCACAAGCGATATTGGCAAAGCATAAAAGTTAATACCTTCCCGCATTAGACGATGCTATTTCGTCACGCGCTGGCATTTCGTATTCATTTAGCGATCTTTAGAAATTATTATCTAGTTGATTATTGCAGAAGTTGCAAAATAAGACTTTTCGATTCGCGATGAATTCGGTCACTCACACTACACTGTATTGATGCATATTACAGGCTGTTATATCTAAATGCAATAGCATAATATCAACATCAATGAAATAATACATTTATATTCTGCTAAATAGCATGATCATTAGATATATAAGCCTTCATATACTTTTACACAAAGTTAGATAATAAGTTAAAAAATTAAAAAATTAATTAATTATTATTTTTAACTTCATTTAGTTACATTTTAGAGTCTTAACTTTTTATATGGTTTTTTATATGGTATTTTTTTTATATGGTATTTTATATGGTTATATTTAAACGTTAACATCAGGATTGGATAGTTGGCGTTATACGGATCCCTGCTAGGATTATATGCTTATACATTCGTGTCCATTGGAGATATGTTACTAAATTTTAAATAAATTCAAATATTTCATTTATGTTTAAGCAAAGAATAAAGAGATTTGAAAGCGATCTGTCGTTATGACCTAAAATCACGAATTTTTTGAAAAATATGCAGAAGTGCAATTTACTGCTTTACAGGATATTTTTTTGATGCTCAGAATAATCATGCAAAAACTGATCAAAATCCGTGAAATACATATGTGAGTCTCTTGTTAGTTAAAAAAATTAAATTTTTAATTTAGTTTTTTAATTTAGTTAAAAGAAAAGTTAACTTGAAATCATGAAATAAAACAAATTTAACTTTTAACTTTTTAATTACTTTTTTTAATTTAACTTTTAATTCAATTAATGTCACTATAAACTAACTTCTATCTTAACTAAGTTAAATTTTCAAAGCTGTTAACTTACCAATCCTGCTTTTACATTTAACTTTACTTATTTCGTGTATAGCTTTTATTATGCACTAATCTAATGGAATGCAAATGACCGAATTCATTATCAGTTCAGTTCGCTCTATCTGAACACGAATGCTTTATCAATAATTAGATATCCTATACATTATCGACACAATTAAAAAAAAATATTAACAAAAACACTCATTATGTCATATTTAATTAAATAAGAAACAACTTGACTTACTATTTTAATGAGGTGAGGTTGCATTTCACATATAGATTTGCCCAAATGTTTGATTTCAAGGCCTAAAGCCGCAACTTTAATCAATATTGCGTTAACAGAACTCTGTATCATTTCATTTAACAGCTCATCCTGGTCCCGTCTCCATAAATACGACAAAGAAATAAGACCTAAACGATTGCATCTACAAAAAAAATATATTCGAAAAAAAATTAATGTAGCAGCAACTATATAATATTACAGATTTAAATAGAAGAAATAAATAATAATTACACATTTTCCACACGAATTCGTTGATAATCACTAAGAATAGCACCGCTTGACACAGCCTCTATATTTTCACGTTCCTGAAAAAATATGTAATATATTTTGGAAAAATATATATGTATAATTATTGGAATTGATACAGAGATTGATGTCATATGTATATAGAAAATACAGAAGTTAATTTACCTTTACTGTACTTAAAAGCTTAAAAAGATCTTCAACTTCATCACTTTCTGTAGGATAATAATATTTCTCTTGCACGTTTGCTTTGCCAAACGTTGGATAACGATATATAGGCAAGCCTATAGCTTGAGCAATATACTTAACACCTTGATGTCCTACCGTTTGAAACATAAATGAATCCAGATCATCTAGAAGCAGTGCGTTAACCCCTATGTTACATCTGCATAAATTATAAATTATAATATTTATAATATAAAAATTAAATTAAATGAATATAAATTAAATGTAATTAAAATTTGTGTATCCATTAGCAATATATAATTATATGTTCCACAAAATACATTATTTGTTTTAATACCTTTTTCAACAGGATACAAATTAGCTAGAGCTACGATCTCGTGACCAGCTGCTACACATTGCATCATATTAAAGCAAGAATCTTTGCCACCACTGATCAATGCTACAACCTTCATCTTTCTTTCGTTGATTGTGCTTAGATTTTTTAAGAAACAGTTACAACTAAAATTAGAGCTGTTTTATTTGTTTAGACAATCATCTGTAATAAAAATAAAATGAAGATATATATATTATATGTGTGTGTGTGTGTGTGTGTGTGTGTGTGGGTGGGTGGGTGTGTGTGTGTGTATATATATATAAATAGCTATTATATTTATCTATCTACGAGCTACAAAAATTTTGGAAATATATGGAAACAGCATAATTAAATCTACCAGTATTTAATTAATTACAATAATAAGAATGCCATATAGAAATATAAATCACGTTTGAAAAGTATAGAAAAAAGTATAGAAAAAATGATCAAAAAATCAAATAAAATTTACATTTCCAATTTGTTACATTCTTCGTGTAACTAAATTACTTTATTATACAATAATTTGATAAAAATATATTAAATAATGCAATAAATAGAAATTATAATATCAAACGCATATACTATACTCTATGTGCATATATCAACATATTTACAATTTATATAATCATGTAGGACAAATATACGGCAAGAATTAACAATAATAAGATATTTGATAGTAATAAACAATTCATGACTTATTTATTAGGGACAATTGAGAGCAACGAGATACAGAAGCTGCCGCGCATAAGTTTATGAATGGAGTCGCCGACGTAAACAGCACAAAATACAAAAAAGAGACGGGATGCAAATTATTTATTAATATAAATATATATATATATATATATATATATATATATATACATATATATGTATATGTATATATATAATAATCAGCTAATACGAGTAACAGGATTTATAGTGAACGGCACGGGGGAACGCCGAAGATTCCAAGTATCTTCCATTACCATGGATGAGATCGCGAAGAGGGTATCGCGATAAAGCACGGATTTACAGCAAGAGCCGTGTCTGCAGGACGCTTTTTGGTTATCGCGGAAACGGATATGCACGAGGCGAGGGCGAACGATTAAGTGACAGTGGATGGCAAGCGCGGGCAAACGCGAGTTTAACGACGGTGGAACATGCGGCGAAATCAGTTCGAAGTCCTCCAGTAAATGTAATATTTACGTTAAATCGGTGGCGAAAACCTCTCGCACTGATATTGTCGGCAGCCCATAGGAGACTGTGAATGGAAGCTATGGACGACAGGAGAGGAATATGACAACAGCGACGGTAACGAAAGTGGCGCCGCGGCGAAGCAGCGTTCTATTTGAGAGCATCGAAAGATTAAGGTTATCCCGGATATTGCAGAATTGCACCAATTAAATGAGTAAAGATCGTTGCAATCGACTCGCCTCTTCCTTGCGAGTGATAAAATAATGTCGTTCAGCATGTCAGATATGTCGCGTTTGTTGGAGGTACGAAAATATATTGACGAAAATGATTACAGAATCGAGAGACTCACGGGTGAACAATCGTGCGATCGTATACATCGCGTGACATCATCGATACATCGAAGGCGTCACTACGCCACAGTTGCTACATCCGTTAATTTTGTGTACATATTATATATGCTCACTTTCATTATTTCAGTATTGTAACATGCATAGAAAAAAAACAAAATATTTTACTGTCGATAATTCTATAAATAATTATTTTTACAAAAAATCTTTTTCATTGTTTAGAGATAGAAAATAAAAATATATTTTGAAAATAAATTTATAAAGTAATATTCATAGATATGAAATTATAAAAGGGTTAATAATTTTTATATTTTAGAAATCCTTGGTTTTTGTCTTTTTTTATTTTTATCGAAAATTCTGTTATACATGGATTGTTGAAGTATTCCGATAAGTCATATCAAGATACGGCGAACTTATGTACAAAGGGATTACTTATCTTGTTTTCAGAACATTCTAAGTTGCGATATAACCTAATGCATCTTCGAGGAAAGCAAATCTTTTTTTATCGGTGTTTGTAAAGTCAATTCCCAATGCGACACAATAAAACAATTGCATGGATGTACTAGAATTAAAATCTTATCACAAAATTACAGTGACAATCATATTTTTGTGTAAAAACTTTGTGCAAGATCATTTTTTGCTACAAAATTATGTTATTAAAAGTATATCATTTTAATGAGTGACTTATCGAATTGATACATATATCAAGTTAATATCAATTAGACATTGATTCAACGACCATTATTATTAATTCTTGCTGAGATATTATTTATTTTATATAATATACATTAATACATATATTATATATATATATATATACACAAATATATATATATATATATATATATATATATATATATATATATATACGTTACATATATGCTAAATTTGCGTTAATATATATAATATATATTGTAAAAGAGGATTTTAAATACGGATCAACAGTATATAATTAATATAATTAATATAGGCTAATATAATTAATATAGGCTACACAAAATTTTAAATAATACGACGTATACAATTTTAATGTATAAAGTATATGGAATCTTTGCTTAAAAATATTTTTTCATATTAACGCTCGACGCTCATTCTTAGTGTCAAAGTATATATAAACTGATTAAAATTGTTGATTGTTAGCTAATTTTTATTATGTGACCTATTTGATTTAAAAATGGAGTGTCAACATGAAAAAGTAGTTAAAATTGATTTTTTACGCAGCAAAATCAGTTATCGCTTAATGATTCTTTAATATGATTGGTTCTTATCTTTAGTTCTTCGCTGGATCTAAGTAGGAACTAATCATATTAAAGAATTACTAAGCTTTAATTGACTAGTTATTTTTACTGAACGCAACCATTGAGCGCGTTCAAATCAACAAAGCGATTAACCTGCTCACCGAGCAAACTATTATTATGATTGGTTGTTACTTATAGATCCAACCAATTACATTCAATCATTCGGCGACTAGCAACATTATCCGGCTTGAACGCATTCATTGGCTGCATTCAACAAATTCAATAGTTGAGTAAACGCTCCCTATTGTATTCATCTAGAGGCGTGTTCCGATATACACTATCAGTACTGAAAAGTTACAGTATACATGAATTTACAGTATACGTGATCGATCTATAGATTTTCAGTGCTAGCAGTGCATAACGGAACACAGCCTAGATCTAACGCAGTATCCACAATGGCGTTCAATAGAAAAAGCAGCTATGCAACTGTTGTAAAATTCTTGAATATGATTGATTTAGATCCAATGAGGAACTAAAGGCAAGGCCAATCATATTAAAGAATTTTATAATAGTTGCAATAGAAGAAAATTGATCAATTACAGTCGATTATTCTTCTCATACTCGACTGTGATTGGTTAATTTTTTTTGACTTAAGAGGATCCTAAAATGAAGTCCGAATTCCGATGATCGCTGATTTATCGATTAAATGCGACACATCGACATATCTTTATATACTACTACATCAATATTGTACTCACATATATACGTACAAATTTTCTAACTAATCTTTCGTATTAAGTATCTAAACCTAATACTAAATATTCAACATTGATTATTCATGTAATCTCTAGTCCAAACCAAGATTATTTTATACGAAGTATAAAACTCATATATAAAGCAAAGTTAACATACAACACTTATATAAAGCAAACATTATTATATACGAGTTGATGTTAAAAATCGATAAAAAAAACTATAATTTTCCAATTTTTTTCGTTTTTAGCGTAAAGGTGCCTTTTCATGCAGATCATTTTCGGCGTCAAAATAAGTCACGTGATAGAAACTGATGAATATCAAGCGTCAATTTTGATCTCCTTAAAACCCTACGATCGCTACTTTTATTGTTGCTGTATAAAAATTTTTAGTTGTAATCATAAGGTTTCAAGTAAATCGACTAACACAATCACAATTGCTATCTCATGTTTTAAAACGCTTGATTGTGATTGGCCGAGTTGCTTAAGGTCTTACGATTACAAATAAAATTTTTGTATGATAGATAAGAGTCTGTATTCTCTCCGTTTATCGCTCATCGCGATCGTGTCCAGTGTGTAGTAGGCATATCGCGTCGCACATCGCATTGATGTGCCAGAACCATTACCGCGGAAAATATCAGTCCATATAAACGTACCTTTAGTCTTCTATGCTAAAAGCTAAAATCGACTCGCAAGTCGCGACTCAGTCTCGTATACGCGTGTCCACCGGTCTACGACATTATTTGAGGATACGAAATCGGCTTTGCTGCTGCACACTGATTTCAGAGTTTTGAACGGAAGTGAGAGAATTTTGTATAAAGGAAACGAAAACGCGAACGACTTCATACGGTATTCGCTTCCTTCGCGAGTCGTTATTACGAGAATTTGGCCAAGCCATTTTTTTCCCCAAGCACGACGTCGACCAATGAGGTCGCGCGTGGTAGTCGGCCATTTTACTTTCGCTACGATCGCGCGAAACGACAATTGAGAATCTCGGTCGAATTCTCCATACTATCATGCAGTTTTGAGGAGAATTGTGAACGTGAGCAGTTGGGTACTGATTCAGACGCATTTGCGAAGGACTTCATCGCATCTTGCATCCTGCTTGCTGCGGCGCCGACGAATCCACGCGATTTAACGCGTTGCGATTTCCGTCCGACGAGAAAACTTACGTCGTGATGGTCTTGGCAGAGAGAAATTCGGAAAATGTGCGTAACGGCCGTCGATCGCGAGGCCCCAGCCCTAACGTACAATCTGACTCGTCCAGTGAAGAAGAAGGAGGTACCGTCGATTTTCATCTCACGCGCGACTCTCTCAATTACCGATTACCGGGTTTAATTGTACATGAAAAATACTTGAGGAACATTTTGAGTCAGAATTAATGAACGGTTTCGTACTGAAACACTAAAAATCCAAGAGTCTTTAAATAATTCCTCACCATTCAAACGTCTTTTGGAATTACAAATATTTTTTGAAAAATTGTATTTTTTTCAAAACTTTTATTTCTCGTTTTCTAAAAAAAAATTCTTATAACAGCGCAATGAGAATATATTAAGATGATGTTGCTACATATGGAAATCTTAATGAAAAATAATTGAAATGAATAATGTAGAGATTGTTACTAAAATCCTTCAATCATTATTACTCATTAAAACAAATGCGACAGATATAATTATATCTTTTACCTTTTAATGACTATATAATTAGAATACTAAAGTTTTTCTTTCAAAGTTCCAGCAGAAAAGATAAGAGTTGGACGAGATTATCAAGTCGTCGTTCCAGAATTTGTTCCTGTTAATGGTATTTCATGATCTTTATGATATTAAAAATATTAATTTAAGTAGTGGAGACATTACGAGTGTCTTATACTGGAATTTGCTTTTGTACCCTAGCCCTACAATTGCAGATATATGAAACACCAATCATGATAAATCCAACAATGATGATAAATCCTCTCCCTTTCTCCAAAAAAAAGAAAGTTTCATTCATTTATTCATTGCTAGTGTTAAAAATCTATAGTGCATGTAATTTGCTATAAATCTTCACTATTAGCAGTGAATATTGGAAGTTAGCGCTCTAGAACCTTAGAGCTCTAGAATAGGGACATAGACAATATTATAGATGAAGCAATCAATTTTTGTATGTTTTTGGACACTCTAAAAATTATTGATGTTTATTAAAATTTATACCCCTCCAAATTTTGTGCTCTATGCTGGAACGTATCTTTTAAGACCTTGTAATGCTTCTGTTAATTAGCGAGTAATACAAAACTTACTTATCATGTTACTTATATTACTTATCATGTATTTCAGAACGTCGATTGGATCAGTGTCCTGATAGGGCATTATTAGTTTGGTCACCTACCACGGATATACCAGATCAAAAATGTAAGCTATAAACTTAAGGAAGTTATTAAACTTAAGGAAGTTAGTTTGTATAAATATATATTGATGATTAATGCATATTGCCTTTTTCAGTGGATGAATACATTATATTAGCTAAAGAAAAATATGGTTATAATGGAGAACAGGCATTGGGAATGTTATTTTGGCATAAGCATAATTTGGAACGCGCAGTCCTGGATTTGGCAAACTTTACACCATTTCCTGACGAGTGGACGGTTGAAGATAAAGTATTATTTGAGCAGGCGTTCCAATTTCATGGCAAAAGTTTCCATCGCATTCGACAAATGGTATGTTGATATATTTTATATTTAGATTAATCATTAAATTTTTTAATTTAATTTTTATTGTAATATTTATTTCCATGACCAATTAAAGTTTGAAATGTATTAACATATTGAATTAATTATATTTATTTAATTATATTTAGTTTCGAAGTATTGTTGGATCTTGATAATCTTATAACATATATATATATATATATATATTTAAAGAAAAATAGAAATTTTGAAAATATATATTTATTTAATGCAGTAAAGAAAAGTTATAAAAGTAATTTAGTAAAAAATTTTAATATTTTAATACAAAATAAGGCAAAAAATTATTTGTCAGCTTTTTCTTAGGAAAAAAATCTCACTTTGACGTTATTAAATTAAAGAATTAAAAACAATAATTAAAAAACAATAACATTATTTATAGATTCTTTTTTATTGACAAAATTATATGTAATGATTATAATTATACATATTTATGTTGGTATAACATTGCAGATGCTTTGAAGTAGACGTGTATATCAAATATTTCCAAGTTTCATATATGTTTATAAAAAAATATAACTGAAAATTTCAAAAAATTAAATTTGTGTAAATAAAGAAGAAAGAGAAGGAAAGAAGTTATAAAAAGATGAAACCTTTTTATATCTTCTATAATTTTTAATTTCTAGCTCTTATCTAACAAATCAAATGACATTAAATATTGAGATTAATATAAATGATTATTCTCAATAATTTTTGTACAGTTACCTGATAAATCTATCGCAAGTCTTGTGAAATACTACTACAGCTGGAAGAAGACACGAACTAGAACATCATTGATGGACAGGCAAGCACGTAAATTGACGAGCGGCTGCAAAGAAGGTGAAAATGGCAGCGAAAATGGAAGTGAGCTTGGTTCCAACACAGATAGCGAATCCGAAGAAAAAGTAAGAATTCTTTGAAGATAATTTCAACAATAAATTTTTGTGCATGCGCTCTATTCTAATATAAAAAAATTGTTTTGTCTATTTTTTTCCTTTTTTTTGTCGTTTAACATATAGATAAATATAAAGGAGCAAAATCTAAAACAGAAAATAAATAATATTAAACATAATAATTGTAGAGAATAATCCTATTTGTTTTTTTTTCTATAGTTCTTTATAATATTTAATATTATTAATACATCCCTTCTTTCCTTAATTCTGTAATAAATATATTTTTTCGTGTATAAGCTTACTGCTCTGGCTATTCCACACAATTATTTTACAAATAAATATGCTATCATGGCACAAATTGGTATGAATATAAAGAATCATAACTGGAAACTTGCTATGCATGTTCCAAAAATGTATCCACACGATACCATTCATTATGTATAATGAAAGCAGGAAAACTGAGCTATGTTATTATAATGCCAATGTAACAAGAGAAGCTAGTAGATTATTACTATAAAATCTATACATGTAGGATACAAAATTTAATAAGTTAAAAATTTCCAAATTTTACAATACATGATAATAAAAAAATTCTATTCAATTTATATAAATATGTTACACGTAAAAATAAATAATAATTTAGTTGGACGTTATGTCGATATATGAACGTAAATGTGGAACGTTCCAGAAATGGACGATCCACCGCGGAATACGTCGTGGAAAGAACCAAGCTGTGCCAGGAAGCCAAGGCACTGATGCTAAGGCCCCATCCGACTCGGAAAACGCCCCTCAGGTTCAGGTACTCAACCTAAACCTTACCCACTCGCATATATAGTATAGTTAGCTTAGCTTTACTACTATGTTTTGCTATTCTTCAATGTATCACGTGTATTGTTGCTACACTGGCCTATATACATATATACGTGTGTATATATATATATATATGTATATATATATATATATATGTATGTGTGTGTGTGTTCTATTCTCTCGTTAAAAATTGTGATATTAAAATTGCTCGTAATATTCCTCGTAACGTCAAAATTAATTGACATTTTACTAAGGAAATAAAGCAAAAAAATGCGAATTATGAAATATTTAGCTTATGGAATTAATTCGACTAATACTACCACAATTGAGCGAATTTTAAGAAAATACAAAAATTGACTTATTGATAAACGGGACACATCACTTTAATGATTTTTTTCTAATTAATTCTTAGCACTCGGAGACGATAAATGATAATGAATTAAAAAATAGAAATTTATGGGTAGGGGGGTTATCAAAATTTTTGTTTTAAAAGGGTGTTATGTGTTGTAGGGCTCGTGTAGCAACTGTGGCATCGCATGCCATAGTGTTCGTGCGACGCCCAAGGGACATGCGTGTCATAGCTGCTATCTACATTGGAGGTAAATTAAACAGTGAACGTAAATTAAATGTCAATGCCAATGATTGCGAATAGATAAATTATTGTTACACAACTCAATAAGCGCCGGAAAGGATATTCACATGAAAAATAAGTTATTGGAACTGAATTGACTCTTTTTCCAATGCAGTAATGCTTATTCGAAATATCTCTTTTTACAGATAAACGCATATATTTGTTCGTATTTAAGCAATTAAAATTAATGAATATCCTTGGAAACTCGCTTATTCCGTATTTCATTTTAAACTGTATATATCTTTATTAATGATACTTATTTGATCTTAATGACATTGACATACAATATAGACCAGCCTCATGTTCAGATTCTTAAAATCATTCTACGTTTTTTGATGGTTTAGGCGTACCGGTGTAGCAAGACCGTTAACTTCCATGCCGGGTCGTACGAATAAAAGAAAACCACCCCGGGGCTTAGTTGTGAATCATGATGATTTGGCGGCGTTGGCTGGTCAACCAAATCAAGCCAACAACAGTTTGCAAGCTATCGACACTGAGATCGTTAGCTTAAAACGTCAAGTATGTTAACAAGTACAAAAAAAAGCCTATAAAAATATAACGTGTGGATACATTTTTCTTTATTTTTTATATCGTCGTAATGAATCATGAAAGCATATGCAAACACTCCCATTTGAAACTGTTAACAATTAAAGTATGTGTTATACTAAAATATTTTAAAGAAATGTTATAAAGTAGAATAAAAGTCTTAAATGTAGGATTGCAGATGCAACAATGCTTTCGTGACCAATGCATTTTATAATCTCTTTAATTAAAATATAATATAATTAATAATTAAAAATAAAATATTAAAAATAAAAATATAATTAATTATGCTTTATATAATTGTGTTCAACCGTTATAGGCTTTAATTCTTACTTGTATATATTGTGTAACTTATTATATAATTTTCGAAATCGCACAGATACAAGCTAACAAACAACAAGTAAGCGCACTAAAGCGAAAGACAACCGATGGTATCGACCATCTACGACCACCGGAAGTGTCAGGCCGTATAAATGCACGCTGGACAAATGATGAATTGCTATTAGCGGTTCAAGGCATTAGAAAATATGGAAAGGATTTTGCCGCAATTGCTGAAGTTATTGGTACCAAAACTGAAGCCCATTTACGATCATTTTTCGTGAATTATCGACGAAGATATAATTTGGATGCAGTATTGAAAGAATTTGAGGCTGAAAATGGTCCCATTCTTATTGATGATGAAAAAGAAGAAAAGGTACAAAATATACATTGTATTTTTCAATACACAATGTCGTATATATTTTTGTTATATAATATTGAAAATGTATCAAGAATATTATTTTGATTACTATAAAATATTGTTCCCGTTATATATAATACATATTCATATATGTGCGTGCGTGCGCGTACAGAGTGTCCGACGAGCCTTCTATTAAACACTTTTTGTGAGATGAAGTGGACTAAACTGACTGAGATGAATCGAAAAGTCCTCTACCATTTTGCAATTTTTGATAGTTAACGCAATGGTTAACGAGATATTAATTACTAAAAGTTGAATATTGGTCTTCAATATTTTTTTACTCAAATACTATCAACTTTATAGAAAAACAACAAGAGATAAAAATTGTTTATTTTTTTTTTATAAAGTTTTGAGAATTTTTTCATATTTTCTCATGTTGATAAGAAGTTGCCAATAAAAAAAGCATTACTAAAAAGTTTTGAAAAAATTTTTAGAGCTCTATAAGAAGAAAATAAACAATTTTTATTTATTGCTATTTTTCTGTAAAGTTCTGATTTGAGTAAAAAATTATTGAAGACCAATATTCGATAATTTATTTAATCTATCTACAAAACGCATTTGACAGAAATCTCGTCGGACGTATATACTTGTATATATATATATATATATATATATATATATATATATATATATATATATATATATATATATAAAATATATATATATT